>Ga0208388_1000051_pt1 | contig 36494 bp, 60 predicted proteins | sample CryBogCBH18Jul07_FD_185511 | JGI IMG/M metagenome (GOLD analysis project Ga0208388, IMG submission 185511) | Freshwater microbial communities from Crystal Bog, Wisconsin, USA - CBH18Jul07 (SPAdes) (version 2) | ecosystem: Environmental > Aquatic > Freshwater > Lake | place: Crystal Bog...
TATGAAGCTAACAACAGCAGCTTCTTTGATTTCTTCCAACCGAGCAGCGTCAGCCTTCTCTTTGGCATACTTCTCGCGCTCTATCTCTTTACGGATCTCAATAACTTCTTTTTGCACCTGATCCCAAGCAGCCAAGCCAAACCGACCGACAAACATATTCTTGGCTTTGAGAGCAAGATCCTGAGCCTCAGCCTTAGCAGCATACCGCTCAATGGCTATTTGTTCAGCCGTTTTGCCAGAAAATACAGAGATTTTAGGCTTTTCAGCAGACAAATGCGTTAATTTGGCAATGCTGCCCCATAGCTCAGACAGGTCAGCAGCCATCGACTGGATCTCTTTGCCAGCCGATATTGCAGCCTGTATGCCACTATACGCCGCTTGCGCCGCTGCTAATATAGTTAACGGGTCCATGCTTATTACCGTTTAGGAAAAACTCTTTGGTGACACTGCCATCATTGCCAGCGAGCCTGTAGTTTACCGTATAAAGGCCACTTCCGTCAAAGTTTGGGAAGTATTTACTGGCAACATCGTAGAACACACGGTCCTGACCCCATTTACCGTTCCACACATGCCCAATGGTCTCAGCGACTTGCCGAGATAACATGTAACAGTTTGTATCAACGAAATGCGTAATTTTACCTAGGCTCTCGCACCGATCCTCGCAGATCAGTTGGCCCTGTTTGTCCACGATCTTGCGGTACGAGTAAGCCCAGTCCAGAGCTTTACGCTCAATGGTATCAATAAGAGAACTAACATGTTCAGGATCAAACCAGTTGTCTTGGTCAAGGAAACAGAGATAATCTGTGTTAACCAAGTGTCCTATAGCAGCATAGATTCTGTGTCCATAAAAACCGTTAGCACCCACGTTTTCAGGCAAAACCATGAAGGAAAGCCGTGGATCTTCATCATAATGCTGCAACAGATGATAAGTGCGATCCTCAAACTCTGGACCGTCTACCACAACCAAAACCCGTGTATCTTCATAAACTTGTGCAAGAGCACTGCCGACAGCATCATATAGAGTATCAGCACCAGTCGTCGGTATAACGATTGTAACATTCATTCTCGACCCCATTTAACTTTCAGCCAGACACGCTCATGCAACCAGTAAAGGCTGATCTTGGTTGCAAGCTCAACAGCAGTAATGCCAGCAGCAAGATGCGGCTGACCTGTAATAAGCCAAGATATAAGGAAAGTATCAAGACTGCCAGTGATCCTCCAACTGACAGCCTTAGCCAGACTACGCTGGGGAGATTCTACCGACATCCCCACCTTCTTCTAGCGGCTTTTCCTCTTTCGCCTTTCCACTTAGAACTTCTAGCACAGAATGACTTATGCCGAGGATTCTTAGGATCTTTAGTCGGAGCCTTGAGCTTGCTGCCAGTCGCACGGTTGTACTTCTTGCGACCCTTCTCAGTCAGGCCACCTCCAGCCTTCACAGACTGCTTTTCACCACGTCCAACTGATAAAGATGGGCCTGCCATTATCGCCTCGCTGTCCGTTTAGATTGTTTGAACGCCTTAGCTGTAGGAGCACCTTTGCTGCCAGGCTTACGCATACGCTCACCAGAACCCTTAGCGATCCGTTCCCGCTTAGCATGGATGTTTGCGTAAAGCCCGCGCTTTGCCATTACAGACCCTCACCTGGAGTAATGTACACGCTGGCATTGGTAGAATCACCGATCACCTTGGCGTATACGTTAGACCCAGAAGAAACTTGCGGGCCAGTAATAACTTTATAGGCATAGGGAGGAAGTGCCAAAACATAGTCAGGTGTTACATCAGGCAACGATACGTTGAAAACGCTTGTAACATTGATCTTAACATATACAGCAGCATTTACGTCAGCGTTCACTAAGTAGTATTGCTGACAAGGGCTGTCAGCAGTAATCGTGAACACGTTCGACTGCGTGTTTGCCGCTCCAGTTACGGAAACCTTAACAGTCTTACCCATAGCCTGAAACGGTATGTTATTTGCCATTAGATAGTACCCTTCTCAGGCTTTCCAGTGGGGCTGTTCTTATAGTCACCAGTGCGACCAGAGAAATCCCATGTGGAATGATAGCCACCCTTAGGCGCTACGCCAGAGGTCCAGCTATTTGTACCGTGACCTAGTACGTCACGAGGCATCTGAGGACGAGTCGCAGTAGCCATAGGCTGTGCGTCATTGATCGTCTTGCCGCTCTTGTCTTTCATTTTTAGTCTCCTTAGCAATCGAAGGGATGAACACCAGTATAGCAAATCCCCCTGCGACGTACATCCTTAATGGAGACGGGTCGTACATGACCCAGCAAGACAGGATGAACACCATGAGAAGGCTTAGTAGAGTTAAAAGTCTTCCGGTGAGCACCGACAGACCTACGCGAATGATAGTCAGTAATGTTACATCCATGTTTATGACCCCTGTTAAACATAGATGTTATACATCAGGATCTGTCTTAAAGCCAGAACCCCATTCATCTTCAGAAACTTTTTGTTTTAGTTTCTCAAGATTGATAGCTCGGTCAATGATCTTGAGCTTCTCGTCTATGTCCAAAGTGTTCATAGACTTGAGCAATTCTGAAACTGCTTTCTCAAGATCTGGGTTTATGCCATTGTTTTTCTTACTCATTTTTCACCTGACAAGAAAGAACCAATTTTGTTTATTGCAGAAGGTATGCCGCTGCCAAGAGCAAGGATACTAGCTCCAGCTGCTCCCATTCTAGCCCTTTGACCAGACCTCAAAGAACTTTCTAGGTTTAAAAGATCTTTTAAAACAGTGTCTTTCATTTGAGGTGTGCTTAACCAATCAATGTTTTTGTTAATTACATCTCTTATGTCTTTAGATGTTGACTTGCCTTTAAGATCCAAAGCCAATTTATCTCGTGCAACTTCTTGAACAAATTGTTCGTTGTTCCCCGTCAAACGTCTAAATGCTTCTACTCTATCGCGGCTTTTAAAGGCTTGATCGACCAAATCTTTACGTTCAAATTTAGGTAAATCTGAAATATAATCTCCTGCTCGCTTTGTAACTTTTTGCCCAAAAGCGGTCTCAGCAAGATTTATTGGCTCTGAAAGTTTTGCATATTCTTTCAAAACATTATTAAAATTTGCACCTTTAGGGGCATTTAATACACCCTCCATAAGTTTTTCTAAATCTTTAGCTGTTTGTATAGCTAATGAATCATAACCTTCTTGAGGTTTATCAGCCAAATCAGACAGCCTTCTACGTTCGAAATCCATGCCTTTTGCGTTGGAATAAATTTCAGAACCAGATACTTGTTTTGAAGGATTTTCCATTCTTTTCAGAGAATCTCTGATTAGTTTTAATTGTTCTTCAGTTAAGCTACCTTCATTTTTTAAAGCATACTCTCTTACACGAGCAGCATACTCATTACGCATAGCTTCTTGGTAAGGTTCGACTTTAGCATAAAAATTATTAAATAGTTGTTCTGCTTGTTCTTTTCTTTGTTTCATTGAATCTTTCAATGTATCAAGAACATTAGATTCAATTTTAACACCAATGTCAGTTGGGCCTTCAGCCTTAGTAGCAAATTTTTCTGCAACTGTTTTTTCAGGAAGAACAGCAGTTTTAATAGTACGACCTATGGCAGGCAGAGCTTCAGCCGCACCTCCAACAACTCCTCCTATAGCCGCTTCTTTAGTAGCCTCTTCCCTTTTCTTTTTCATTCTTTTTTCTTCATCAACAATTCCAGTGGGCTGGATCTCACCAGTGACTCCACCGCCAAAAGCTCCAGGCACAACAGCTTCTGCGCCACGGAACAATGTGCTTGTCTCAGGTATTTTTAAAGCGCCTCTCAAACCAGTTAAACTTTTGGTAGCAAGGGACTCGGCAGCTCCAAAAGGAATTATAGATGCGCCTAATTCTCCTACCTTTTGTGCTCTAGGATCGCCAACGCCCTTCAAATATTTTGTGGCTTCAGCAGATGCTTTCCCACCATATTCTTGCGGCAATAACTCTCCAGCCCCAGTAAACATCTGAGCAACGCCAGAACCGAAACCTTTGCCAAACTCTTGGGTTTCACCGATACCTTTTAATATGCCCTTTTCTTCTTCGGACATAACTCTATTGGGCTTTGCAGAGTACCCAATCTTTTTTGAAAAATCTTCAAAAGCCATATCAGGGTAATACTTTTTATGTATACCCTGTGCTAATTGTTCATCAGAAAGATCATTGTATTGAGGAAATTTTTGACGAACACCCTCTATAGTCATGTCTGCCATAAATCACCTCAAACCTAATGGATCTTCAAAATTACCAGAACTTATTGTGTTTTGACTTGATGCAGAACTAGGATAATCAGCTCTACCCTTCATTTGATCTCCTAATTTAAGAAGATCTTTATATGTAATATTTGTATTAACTTTTGCAGCATTTACTGCTGATGCACCAGACATATCTTTTAACAATTGTTTAAAACTGTCAGCGTCAAACTGATCTTGATTCATCAATTCGTTAAATCGACGTTGGAAATAAACAGTTCCAGCTTGCCGAGCGTTGTTGTCAGCAATAGATCTTTCCCAACCAACAAGATACGTTGCAAACTTTTTAGATAACAAAAGAGATTTTTGAAGATCAGGATCTTTAGCCGCAGCTTTATCAACTTCAGAATCTGAAGTTCCCAAATTAGCAGCGTTATATATTTTTTCCCAAAACCTACTTGCTTGACCTGTTCTGCCAACAATTTGTGGATTTTTCTCAACTTCCTTGAGAAGCTCATCAGCTTCCGCAACAGATGCAGCAGAATTTGTTATAACACCAGCTCCAGATCCTGGGTCAAACCCAAGAACATTTTGCACAACTTGCCTTTGTGGCCTAAGTTTTTTTTCATCTGATGATTCAGCGGCACCTTTTGCAACAGCCAAATCTTTGGCTAATTGTAATTTTTCTTCATACTGTTGCTTATGGGTATAATAGTTTTGAGCCATCTTAATGTTTTCTTCAGCACCAGCAACGATGCCGTTTTTCTTCACCATTTCACGAAGCAATGGCGCATCAAGAGCTGCTAACTTTACCTCAAGCTCTGTTTGAGCAGCGGTTTGGTTAACCTGGGCTTTTTTAATAGCAATATTAAATGCTTCTTTGATTTGATTCTGATGACGATCAAACTCTTTCATAGCGTCATCGTATTTCTTTTGCTCAAAAGCTATGCGTTCTTTGTTACCTTCTTGGTATCCTTTGAGCAAGCCAGTCATTGCTTGCATAGCTCCGGTAGCAGAGGTCAACCCTTTGCCACCAAAGAAAGCGCCAGCAACGGGAAGCAAGGCAGCCAGACCCATCATGCCTTCTTTAGTTTGCGGGTCTATTTCACGCTTAGGAGCAGGAGCCATAGCCTGCTTTTCGTATTGACTAAGCAATCCAGACATTTGACCAGCTTGTTGTTTGGCAAAATCTGATTTTAACTGAGCAGCCTGTTGTTGCTTGGCAATCTGCGCTTCAGCCAAATCCGATTCAGCCTTTCCAACTTTTGCCCGTTCTTCGCCGGAAATCTTTTTGAATTGAGCCAAAGGATCAGACATGTCAGTTTTTAACGCGGACTTTACCGATTCAGGCAAGCCAACATCACCACCTGTAGATGCTTGATAATCACTATCAACGCCGCTTTGAATTGGGTTTGCCATGTTTTAACTCTTTAAAATACCGCCACCAATTGCTGTGCCAAGAGCCGAATACAGGCCCATAGCGGCTTGGTTAGCTTGTTGCTCTAATCCCAGACGAGTGCTGAGGCTCTGTGTTGTACCTTGCAACTGTGCATTGATAGCTGCTTGCAACATAGCATTGCCAGGAGCCAACAAAGCCAACGCTTGTTGTTGTTGATTTGCTAACAACTGTTGACGGAACGCTTCTTCCTGCAAAGATGTTTGCACTGCACCAACGCCGCCAGAACGAGCAGATGCTTGAGCAGCACGAGCCTGAGCAGCCTGATATGCCTGTTGGTTGGCAGGTGACAACGCGCCTTGCTGCGCTTGAGCCAGAGCAGTGTAGCCAGGTCCAATCAATGGCTGGGCAAGGTCTTTTTGAGACTGAGCAGCTTGTGCATAAGCGGCTTGAATCTGAGCAGCAGCGTTTTTAGCCTGTTCAGCAGCACGTTGCTGGTTCATGTAACCCATCAAACCGCCAGCACCAAGAACGCCCAAACCAAGCAAGTTTTTGCCTGATAAAAGTTTTTCTATGCTGCTTTTTTCTTCTTCGGTTTTCCCAGAAGTATCTGCTGCCTTAGTAGCGGGAGTGCCAATGTCAGTTGTAGCGCCTGTAGGAGAAACAGCCCCACCACCAGCAGCAGCTTGAATTTGAGCCTGAATATCTTGCAACGGACGATCAGAATACCCTTGTTGCAACCCAGTCATTGTTTGTGGCGCTGGAGTAAATGCGGATTGATATAAATTATCAAGATAAGGCTGCTGTTGTTGGCTTAACAACAATTGACCTTGAGACCCCTGTATTGGATCTTGGACCTGACCAGTAAACTGCTCGGCAAGTTGAGTTTGCCCTGGAGTTTCAGCAACATATACCCCAGTGCCAGATTGTTGAGGATATACATCTGTGCTTAAAGAAGCCTGATATGGAACGTCAACAGGCGTGAGATCATAAGCGCCAAAATCTTCTGCAAACTCATGCAAGCCAGTTTCAGGGTTAATTGTACCTGAACCGCCCATTGCTTTTAGCTTTTTAGCCTCTTTAGGTGTGATATGCGCCAGCATGGTGTCACCGCGACGACCCTTGCTCGCCAACACTTTTGCAAGTGTTTTCAATGGCATAGAGCCAGATACTTCAGTCTGTAACACTTCAGCTAGATTGTGCTTGCGAGCCATCGCTACCTGGTCCTACTTGTGCACCCTCTTTCAAGGACGCTTGGTTCCAAACATTTTGAGATGGCTTACTGCTATCAGTGCCACCCAAGAAACTGCTGCCAGGAGTATACCCTAAAGTGGGGGATGCAAGCAATGCACCGCCTAACGGGGCCGTAGAGGTCTGTGTTGCAGTTTTGCCACTCACCGTTGGAGAGTACGTTGAAACACCTGGAGATGCCGTAACAGCATTTTTAGTTGCTGTATCTGGAGCAAATGCTTGCCCTAAACCATAAGAAACAGCACCACCTAATACTTTAGATTCAGTTGGGCTTAAACCTAAACCTTCAGACAAAGCACCTGTTAAACCGCCGCCAGCTCCACCAAGGAGAGCGCCGCGACCAATGTCACCACCAGCCAGACCAGCGCCCAACCCACCTGTAATAGCGCCAGTTAAACCCTTTTGAACAGCTACACCAGCTAAAGACGAGCCGCCAATTTCAGGCTTTAACATCGGACCCTGCAAGCCCTCAGGGGTCAAAGCAGAACCAATAGCACCAGAGACAACAGATCCAACACCACCTGTCAAACCACCAATCAGAGCGCCTTGAGCAATGTCACCGCCCTGAACAGCAGCGGACAACGCACTAGTTCCAGCCCCAATAATAGTTCCACCAAGAACTTCGCCAACAGTCGTAGCGCCAATAATTGTAGCTGATGCTGCTTCTGCACCAAGCAAAGCTGCGCCAATACCACCAGCAGTGATACCTAATTCACCCAATCCTACAGCGGCGACAACAGCAACAGCGGGCATTACAGATCCAATTCATATTTATAAGCAGGAACCATTTTACCACCAATCATCTGTTGTGACTGCGAAATTTTCACAGGCAGGCCAGTTTGTTGGGCAATTTTGTTAAAAGCAGGCGAAGTTGCATAAGAAACTGCTTTTTTAAAGCCCATTTCTTTCAAACTGTTAACCCCAGCTTGGTATCTCTTAACCAAAGATTCTGGTGGTTCAACGGTAAAAGTATGGAACTCAACCTCTGTTGGGGACTTTGGCTTTAACAAAAAGACAGTATTGCCAATCTGCAACAACTGAACCATTTTGCGCTGCACCATAGTACCCAACGTAGACATAAACTTATTGATGTCCAAATCAGGCATTTCTTTTTTAGCCGATGACTGAATGATTTGAGCAGAGTTAAGTTTGACGTTTTGATTTTTAGCGCCCGTCTTTTTCTGACGCATAGCACCCATAACGTCTTTGTCTTTAGACGCTTTACCAATTGTCGGTTGAGCCGGTGCGACCATTACGTTAACCCCAAAGACGCTGCAATCTGCTCGTGAGCAAGCACATGCTCCGCAAGCCACTGGTAAAAATCATCCTCTTTTCGCCAATCAGCGTCAAGCATATTAAAAGGATTAGATAAACCTAGTTGCGATGCAAAAAACTGATGCTCAACCTGATGAGCCAGCAGCCAATCGTCTAGGTTTTCAGGGTCAGCATACACCAGAGGAAACGCTGGAACTTGTATCCCTTGGTCAAAAAAAGTGTCACGAAATAACTGATGCTGGGTAGAGTTTTCAAACAAGAAAACGTCTAGACCCTCAATATCTCCGAACTCAACAAGTGAAAGCGTTTCAAAGTTAATAGCAGCCTCCTACTCACTTGTCCGCTTTCGTGTCTAGCTTGGCAAAGATCTGCTTCAAAATATCTTTTACCTCAGCAATATCATCCTTGTAGTCGTCTTTGCTGATGTAATTGATATGAAGATCCCTCTCCATCTCTTTAATGTCTTCTTGCAATGTACGAACAGAATCCCAAATAACCTTGAACAGCCAACCAAAGACCGCGCCAAAAGCTGTAAATATAAGGTTAATGGTATCCTGACTCATCATGCACCTGTATCTTCTACCCAAGATTGGGTTGCTTCATTCCAACCATAAAGTTTGCCGTCATTAGGATAAGGAGTTGGAGCTTGCCACAAAGCGTTAGAATCCAAAACCCAAGATGGGAAAGGTTGAGAATTTACAAAAACATCAATATCTGAACGATAAATCATGCCTATTCCAGCATAATTACCACGAAAGTTTTTGTTATATGACGTTTGCTTCCAATTAGAATATCCACCAGACCATTCAGTCAAAAACGCAATTCCCAACGGCTCACTGTCAGGGAAAGGCAAATTGTTAACGACTTCGTTAGCAACGACATTAACTTCTATTACCACATTGTTTTCATCTAACTTTGCAAAATGTGCCATGTTTTACCTTAGTATTTAATATTTCCATTACCAGTAAAGGTGTAAATAGTATTACTTCCAGAAGTTGTTACAGTTGGAGAACCGGTTACAACCGTTGCGGCAACTGGCGCACTAATAATAACGACACCAGAACCGCCGTTTGCACTGGTAGTAATTGATGGCGAATGATATGCGGCGGCATAAGCTGTACCGCCACCACCGCCGCCCGTATTTGCTGCTCCAGATGTACCTGCAATACCATTAGACCCAGCAGTGTACGACCCACCATCACCTGCGCCGCCTTTGTTCGCAGTGGTAGACGTACCACCACCCAAGCCACCATTAGTTGTTCCTGATGCTTGATAATTTGCACCCGCACCACCACCACCTGCATAATATACGGTTGAGCCAGTAATAGTGCTTGCAAGAGCTGCACCACCATTTGCAGGGGTTTTATAGTTGTCAGCAGAAGATCCACCAGAACCAGCCCCACCAGCGCCGCCACCGCCTCCAACAGCAGGAGTGCCACCAGCGTAACCTTGGCCGGAAGTTCCAGATCCATTAGACCCTCCTTGACCGGCACCACCACCTGAACCACCACTTTGTCCATCAATATATGGAGAACCTAATGTTGAAGCTCCAGCTCCACCACCACCACCACCAACAGCGGTTTGTGTAGTAAATCCAGATCCAGTAATAATGGAATTTGAACCGTTACCGCCAGCATAAACACCGCCCGTTCCGGTTATATTAACTGCACCATTCCCGCCACCACCAACTGTAATTGAATATGTAACGCCAGGAGTTAAACTAAACGTATTAGCAATAACTCCACCACCACCGCCACCACCTGCGGCTGCATTACTTCCTTGAGTACCACCAGAACCACCGCCACCTGCAACAGCAAGAATTTGTGCTCCAACAATATTAGGTGTAGTAATACTGTTAGAAGCGGCAGAAGCAGGGCCAGTGCCAACCGCATTGGTAGCCGCAACTGTAAATGTATAAGATGTATTTCCAGCCAACCCTGAAACAATAATTGGAGATGCTGCGTTTGTAGCCGAAACGTTGCCTGGGGTAGACACCGCAACGTAGCTAGTAATGGCGTTACCGCCATCGCTAGATGGAGCCGTAAATGCAACATTGGCATTGGTTGTGCCAGCAATGTTAGACGCTGTGCCAATAGTTGGAGCAGGTGGAACGCTAGGTGTTTGAAAATATGGACCAGTACTAACAACGCTATTTCCAATAGCATTGGTTGCATAAATGTTAACAGAACAAATTGTATTTGAAGGCAATCCAGCAATAGTAACTGGATTTGTTAAATTTGTTACCGAATTTATTTTGCTGCTTCCTGCATAAACAGAAGTTGTTACGCTAGTAATATTACTTCCACCGTCATACCCAAGTGTATAAGGAACAGTAATAGATGTTGTTGATGCCAACTTAATTGTAGTTGTCATTGATGTTGCAGAGGCAACAGTTTGGGAAATGTTGAGCGTATAATTACCAGTGCCGCCAGATCCACCAGCCAACGCTTCAATAAAAGTATTTTGAGTAACGCCAGGACCAGTGACAATTTGACCAACAGCAAGTGTGCCGCTTGCCACAGCACTGACATTCATTGTGCGACCGCTAATCGTAGCCGTAAATGCCGCAGAAACAGAAAAACTAGGAGGGTTTGGTTTTGATGCAGAAGGAGTGCCAGGCCAATCTCTAGCACCTAAACCTTGCTGTTGTTCATCCATAGACCAAATACCAGCAGCAACAGTAATGGTGCTACGGTTTTGTGGTCCAATGATGCCGCCATTTCCTTTACGCATTAGGAAATAACCTCTCCTGAAGCTACAGCCTGAAGTTTACCCGCAGTATCCGCAGTCAATCTAAGTTGATCGTTTTCCTGCAAATAAATAGATTTAGACAAAACGTCCAGACCAGCGCCAGCAGGAATAGATACTTGATACAGAAGATTGTAAGCCGTTGACGACCTATAAAGGTCTACCGTAATTTTGTAAGATGCTGCTGTATCAACATTACCAACATACAAAGCATCTAACTTAACAACAGTGCTTGTAGAAACGGCTGGCACAATAGCGGTGGCTGTTACACCAACAGCTTGCGTCCACGTTGTTCCGTAAATAGCTGAAACATTGACAATATTTGGGTTAGCCATATTAGCCTCCGAGATAAGCTATCGCATTGCGAAGAGTTTTAATATTTTCCTTCATAGCACCTATGGCAGTATTACACCCATGGCATAATAACCCTCGTACTACATTTGTCTCATGGCAGTGATCCACATGCAAAAATCTTTTAGTAGATGGCTCTTCATTGCATATGGCACATTTGCCATTTTGTTTTTTATGCATTTTCCGATATTCATCAGGCGTTATGCCATACATAGCGTTGACACGACTTGCTTGCTTTTCAATCGAAGATTTTGAATGCCAGTTTTTGTTGCAATGTATTTTGTGGCACTCTTTGCACCGAGCATTTGTTCGGCGGCCTTTGGGATCTTGGTAAAATTTTGACACATCTGATTCGCCACAATCAGGGCAATCTGCTTTTTTTCTTGCAGAAAGGCTATGTTTTTTTTGGACAATAGGATCACACCAAAGCGCCTTCATTCGCTCGCTTTGCTTATCCCTCATTTCATTTGTCCAAATTCGCGCCATATCAACCGCCCCCAAAAACGATGCTCATAGCTATGGCCTTACCAGTTGATACACCACCAAGATTTGCAAGCGCTTGAGCAGCCGTATTTGCCCCTGTACCACCACGAGAAATAGGCAAAATAGAAGTAGATGGCGTAGCGCCAAATTGAATGAACGTAATAGCAGTTGTGCCTACAGTCACTGGCGCAGCAGTCTGTTGCACCCAAGTTTGATTGCTTTGAGTTGACCCACTAATGACGTAAAAACCATCACCAGCGGCAATTTCAGAGCTTTGATCGTAATCTATAGCACGAGTCAAAATAAACGGTGTTAAAGTAGTGCCTACAACTGTTACGGTATAAGCGCCGTTTTGCAACTGTGTTGTTTGATCTTTAATCAAAACACGCTGGCCTAATGTGGGAGATCCACCGTCAAGGGTCAAAGCGCCATTGGCAGTCGCTGTCAAAGTAGCGCCAACGCCTGATGCACCATTGTTATAGGTAACAGAAAGGTTAGCTGTAGAAGCATAATTAACGGGAATTTGCGCGTTTAGACCGTTAACAGCCGCATTAAGCATGTTAATGTTAACAACAGAAGTTCCTACGTTTGCATTTGAAGAATTAACGTAAGCAATGTTGCCAAGGGATACTGTGTTGTTAGCGTTAACAGTCATTGCATCAGTTGTTGCATTGTTAGCAACAAAATGAACTGCATTAGCTCCAATAGTTCCAATGTAAAGATCAGAACCACCAGAATAAAGATATGGTGAATTAGGCTGATAAAAAGCACCGTTTCCGCTAAAGGTACTAGAAGTTACGCCAAAATCGGCATACGCAGTTCCAGTATCATTAACAACAACATAGTCGCTAGATGCGCTTGATCCGCTGTTAGTATTCTGCAAAACAATCTGAATGTATCCATTCGTGCTGTTTGCAAACGAGCCAATGATGCCTGTATCAGAATACGACAAATTACCATAAGCAATAGGCCCAGCGTTTGTATTGGCTGAAGAACTACCAGTAACAGTAATAGTGCTAAATATTTCGTTTGAACTACCGTCAAGTTTTTCCCAAACGGTGCCGTTAAAAATAATCCAATCGCCAACAGACCAGATGTTAATACCATCAATAGTTGTCGTTCCAGAAACAGAAACAACGTAATAGTTGTTAAGAGTTCCAGTTCCAGAAGCCAAAGAAGGAGTGTTTGTAGAAGCGTTCCATGTTCCTTTGTATGTCAAAGATCCAGACGCAGTCGAACTAATTGTAACAACGCCAACACCATTAGCAGGAGAAACATTGATGTTTGTACCCGCAACGATTTGCGTTACGCCGCCACCACCGCCGCCACCGCTACTTACTGATGAAACCGTCTTTAACATTACATGCCATCCCCTGGTGTCACATAAAGAACAGCAGTGCCGCTCGCTGTAATACCAGTAAAGTACTGGTTAGCGTTAAACGTCAGGATTTCGTCAGTGCCTGGCAGCAAAGGAAAAGCCCGACCAGTCGTTGAAACAATCGAAGCATTGCCTGATGCTTGGCTTGAAGTGTCGCCAAAACCAAGGAAAACAACTACGTTTCCGCTGTTAATAACACGGTATTGCGTACCACCGATGGTCGTTGATAAGCACTGCACGGGCGTAGGAGCGGAGGTTGCCGCTGTAAACGTCACCGTATTTCCCATTGGTGTAAACGCTTGAATACCCATGATTATCCCGTAATAATGTCGTTAATGGTTACAGCGCGAAGTTCAGATGTTGAGTTTGCAGCAGAAATTGCAGCTCTTTTGGCGTTTAGCATAGCAATAAAGTCGGAATCCGCCAAATTGTTAGATACTCCAATAGCCGTATTGGTAGCCCTGTGCTGTGCTTCTGACTTAGCCGCAGCATCCAAACGGGCAGAATGAATTGCCTTTGCAACGGTCAAGTCAACCGACACAACGCCGTCGTTTAACCGCCAAGCGTCAAAGAAGTCATTGTCCGCTTCTGGCAAAGTGTTGGCATCAACGATGATAGCCCCAGCAGGGCAATCTTTGGCAAGAACATCTTCAATTGGCAATTCTCCAGTTGGCATGCAAACTGAAACAGCGTTTTTTTCATTTGAGTATATAATAACTTTTAACATAACAAATCCTTAGTTACCAAAAACTGCCAATTGTAAATTTCCGGCATCAGAGTTTGTTCCTGCTGTATTAAAAGTATAAATTCTAAACAAAGTTGTTGTTCTAGCCGTCACACTATCTACTGTTTCAACTAAATATCCAGAAGAGTAACTAGGAGCCGTACCAGACAAACCTACGACAGCATAAGTTGAAGTTGCTAAAGCTGTTGCCATATTTATAGTATAGTCTCCAACTCCATTTCTTGTTACACTAGAAATGTTGTAACTTGAATTTATAGTTTGCGTCCCACCGTTATAAGATAGCCAAGCCTTAGCTCCTTGAGGAACAGATACGGTTCCAGAAATCCAAGCAGATCCGTTACTAGTTAATACATTTCCAGAGGCTCCAGGCGATGGGCCAGTTAGAGTTAATGTTCCTGATGTAGTTACAGGCCCATTTGTGAAGGTAAACCCAGACACCGTAGAATTGGCATTAACGCTCGTTACGGTTCCATTTCCACCACCACCAGAAACGGTTGACCAAGACCCGTCACCGCGCAAATAAGTCGTTGCGTTAGCATTGCCTGTGGCAGAAATAGATGAAATGCTAATTTGGCTTGCACCGTTAGCAAGACCGTTTAAACCATTAACCAACGCATTGAAGTTAGAATCCAGATACGACAGGTTCTGTGTCGTCGTGGCATTAGCAAATGCGTACGGGACTGATACAGGCAGTGCCATTAGAACCTCGCTCTACGTTCATATTCCATTTCAAACGTGCTGTAAGTAAAGTTTGCGCTATTAGATGTTAGCGTAAGTCCGAGATATTTTCCATACTGTTGGGCATCATTCTTGTACAAATAGTACCCAGTAATGGGTCCAAGCCAGCCAATTTGCTGATTTGAATTGTTTTGCCATGCAATAATTTGGGCTAAATTATTCTGCCATGCAATTAAGTTGGTAGCGCTGTAAGTGCCAGCATTGCCCAATCCAGTCTCATTATCCACCGTAACCGTGATGGTGCTACCAGCAGAACCCAAAATGGCTTCAATGCCCCATTTTAGAGCCTGTTTATCCCTAATCACATCGCCCATAGGCCAAAGAGCCGTCTGAGTATAAGTAGGGATAGGAGCTGTAGAGTCGTTATACAACTTTAGTAGGTTGCGTTGATCCGTGCCATACAAAAAAACGCCACCGCCATTTGCCAATGAAGTCAAATAGTTAAGCGTACCTTGGCTTGTAATGAACCACTTTTTGTCAAAAAAGACGCATTGAATAGGCCGAGATCCCTGCACAGGGTCGTTGTACCAAAACTGAAAAGCAGCGCAGAGGATGTTGTTCAACAGCACCTGACCGCCCGTAACAGGCTTGGTAAAGTCAAATAACGGGTAAATGCCGTCTAAAGCGTCCGATAATTTGCTGGTTGTTGCCCCTACAAGGGCATAAATGCCATAGTCATTGGCAAACAACAAAGACCGAAAAAACGGGAAAATAGCATCAATGCGCCGAGATCCGACCGACGCAGACACGTTTGTATTAGTAAACAGGGTTGCTCCCGTTGCGCTCACCCGAACGTCCGAAAACACGTTGATTGAGTTTTCACCAAACACATACAGGAAATTGTTAGCAGATATGATCGACTTAATGTTGCTGTGCAGCGTATCGTCAGCAAGGTTAATGTTACCAGCCGAAACGCTCACAAAGTCGTTGTACAGGCCCGCAGCCGAGTAAAAGACCGTACGACCCTGTGCAATCCAAACACGGCCTTGGAACGAGGCGATGTCAACATTCTGGTCAACGGTAGCAATGGCTGTAGCAGAGGCACCGTTACCGCCACCACCCGTAAAGGTTACTGTCGGATTACTTGTATAGCCAGAACCAGGATTAACCACGACAACGCTAGTAACAGCCCCGCCGTTAACAATAGCCACAGCATTAGCATTAGCACCGCCACCTCCAGTGATGTTTACAGTTGGGGGTGAGGTATAACCAGACCCTCCAGCCGTGACAAGGATTCCGACAGTTCCTTTTGCAAAAGATAAGAAGCCAGCGACAGCAGTAGCATTGTTTCCACCACCACCAGATATTGTAACGGTAGGGGGAGAAGTATATCCACTACCTGCCTCTGTAAGCGAAATTGCTGTGACAATACCAGACCCAAGAACGGCAGTTGCATTTGCACCAGATCCTCCACCGCCTGAAATTGTTATAGCTGGCGCAGATGTATAGCCGGAACCAGGGTTTGTTACAGATATAACAACAACATTTCCAGATTGAATAGACGCAGAACCTTGTGCCTGAACACCAAACTGGCTTGCAGGAGCTGCAAAAGTTACAGTTGGAGGGGTCGTGTACCCCGTACCGTTAGCCGTTACCAAAACAGACAAAACAGTGCCAGCAGCGTTGGAAATAGACGCTACAGCCGTTGCTTGCTTGCCATTTGCTTGATTAGGAGCAGAAATAGTGACAATCGGCGCTTCTGTGTAACCAGATCCGACATTGGTTATCCCAATGCCACCAACAGAGCCAATAGTAATAAGATTTGCCCCGTCCCAAGTATAATAGCCCTTATCTGGGTCAGTAATGATAGCACGTTCGTCTTTCCATTGCTTGGCTCTCATACCAGTACCTGTAAAGGTTCCAGCAGCAGCTATGGTTACAATAGAATTGCTAGTTAGATTGTAGGCTTCGGCTCCACCATTGGCTTGAAAAGCCAAAATATAGTCTGTGTTGGTCATGTTAACATTGGTCAGCTCTGTGACCGTGTTTGACCATGTAACACCAACATTTGATGATTGAGGTATAACTTTAAGGTTACCAAACCCGATAGGCTGGACGTTCTCAATCCAAGAAAACTCAGACTCATCAATAGCCGTGCGGTTGGCTTTAGTGTTCAGAGCCTTGAACGACTTTGTAACATGATACTGTTTTTGTTGTTCAGGACTCTGGGCCATTAGTACCCCTGCGAGTACGGCATCGGCATACGACGAGTAAACGTAGTAGCCAAAAGATTCTGGCACTTTTGAATATATTGCTGACGAAAGATCTCAGCTTCACCATAGCTCTGTTCTTTGAACTTGGCTGTGTAAGCTGCGTAATACGGAACAGGCTCTGTCCACGGATCTTTGATGACTTCAACGTCAGTCAGGTTAACCATGTCAGTTGGTCTGATAACCGTATCAAGCTCAATCGTATATGTCTGGTCAGGTAACGGACCAATGTAAAAGCTGTTAGTGCCGTAAAGGCTGAACGCGACTGGCTGACCAATATAGCTCTGGTAATAGCGCAGCTCGGCGTTGAATTGTGTCCAAGGCTTGTACATCAAGGGAACGCGAGTCGTGCCCCAGTACAAGTTGATCGTAAGAATGTCCATTGTCTGATCGCCTTGTGGCAGATCAACAAAGTTATAGACTTCTTGGTTCTGATAAACAGATGAAGTTTGAAGACGGCGTAAAGAGCCAGTGTCGCGCACAACACGCTGACGAGCGCCGTTAATATCAATTGTTAACTCTTGGTCAGTCCAAAAGTTAGCATTGGCATCGTGCAACAAACGCCGTGTAACAAATATGTAATCGTTAAGCGTTGTCATACCACACCATTCAAGGATTTCCCCCCTCACGCAAAACGTGAGAGGGTACTGGGCCTACTAGAAGGGGTCGCTACTAGTAGCTCTTAGAAGCTGATAACATCGCCATAGACATTAACGCGGAACTGATGGTTAGCAACGGCACCAGCCGTAATGTTAACAAACAGCGCGTTAGGTTGATAGCAAGTGTTAGCAGCCGCAGCCACAAGCGTAATGTCTTGGTAAGTATATCCGTTAATGACGTTAGACAACGCCACGTTGGATGTTACCAAATTACCGCCATCGTTGGTTGTACCAATGGTTACATAGGTAGAAGCCAAAGACTGTACCGAACCGCCAGCAAGGTTAGCAGCTCCAGCAACTGTGATTCGACGAATCACTACGTTACCAGAACCCTGCATCCCACCGTTAAGAATGGGAAGCGCTACAACAGCGTTAGCAACCGCATTAGCAGGAGCAAAACCAGTAGAAATTCGAAAATTTCCAAAGGAATCCTGCGTATTTTGGCCTACTGAGTCAGGATTAGCCATGAACCTAACTCCTTACTTGTTGTATTGACCAGTCGCGGCAACACCTTCGTTGACACCATACAGAACCAACGTCTGAGTACCTGTTGAAGCATTTGCCCGCCAGTTGTACCCGTCTGACCAGAATACAGCACCAGTTGATGCAGCAAACAATGTGGTCCAGCTATTCGCATTGGCAGTGTAAGTATTGAACTCAATAGTTACGTTTGCCGTAGGAAGCAGGGTATAAGCACCAGCAGGAATGTACTGAGCACTAGAAACACCAGCGTTCATAGATGTTGCGTTACCAATTCCGACGTTAGAAATGGTAATCGTTTCAGGATACGACGCAGGAGTGTTGGTCAGCGTAGAGGCAACAAGGATCTTATTTAATGAAAGAGACATATCAGATCCTCCTTAAATGTTTAGGTAGTTATAGCCAGTGACCTTGGTCATCGACTTAGGCTTGGTGCTGACGAGTTCTGCAATTGTCAAAACAGCGCCGACGTAGCCAACCTGCCAGTTGGGAAGGGTCGATTCAAAGCCAGTGAACACGAACTGACCAGCCTCATGGATGTAGAGGTTCAGGTAGTTGGTGTTCAAGAAGTACACCGTACCTTCTGGGCAATAGGGATCAGGATAGATCGGAACGCCAGCAACCATCAGAGCTTTAAAAGCAGCCTGCGGGCCGTTAGCGTCGTTGTCAAAGCCGTTACCAGGAGTGATAACGTACTGTTCCTGACCGACGAAATCTTGAGCCAAGAGCGTCCAAGTACCAAAGCCGCAAACGCCGAATGAAGGCACTTCTGCGCCCTTCTTCACCGTACCGGAAATGTACTGAAGGATGTTCTGACGGGTCGGGTTAACCGAACCAGCGGCATACTGACCAGACTGCCACCAAGTATAGGTGGAACGGTTGATGTTGCCGTAGGTTGCTGCTGTCGTACCGTTGTCAACAGCGGCGGGTAGACCCGTGAACTGCTGAGTGTTGGTGACGTTGTTGTACAGCGAGTAAGCCATAGCATCCATCATCACGTTGGTTGCATCGTTCATACGAGCTTCGATCAACGGAATGATTGCATGGTCCTGCTGAACTGCGCCTTCCATTCCGAGGAAAGGAACAGGAGCAATCATCAGTTTCAGAGTAAATTCAGCGTTGTAAGCACCCTGCTGAACCGACGGCTGAGCGAACGAGCCGCTGTAGTCGGACCACTGAGCGTTAACGAACTGAGCACCCTGAACGGGGACAGTAACGGACGAAACACCGCCCGTTGCGGTTTGAGAGTTAGCAATCAGCGCAGCCATAAGCGGGGTACTGTTGTAAAGCTGTACCACCAGCTTGGGAATAAACGCACGGCGTGTAACGTACGTTAATTCTGTAAACTGCGACGAGCTTGCTGCTGGGATAATACCACCACCAATAGCCATCGAGATATACCTCTTAGTTGTTACGACACTAGATTATTAAAGGCCGATGCGAGTTCCCTTGCGGAGATCTTGCATTGCCCTTACCGCCTCATCACGAGCAGCACGTTGTGGGTTCTTCCAGAATTTTGACAACGTATCTCGTGCTGTCTCGTTCAGGACGCTCGGATTGTAAAACGCCTGACCAGTTGGCTCAGACGCTTTATTCATCCACTGCCAATAGTCCGCAGCGGTCTCGTGATTTTGTATGCCCTTTTCGAGCATGATCTTTTCGATCTTCTCAACGTCGTCTTCTGTCTGAGCTTTACCTGACTTAATCAAAGCCTGACGACGCTTTTCAAGCGTTTCCAGAGCTTCTTTTTCCATCAGCTTGGCCTGCAATTCTTCAATGCGAGCATTGTTCTGCTGCTGACGTGCTTCGAACTTGTCTTCAAGCTCGATTGTGTCAATCGTAATGTCTGGTTTGACTTTCTTGGTCATACGCAGGAAATCATTACGAGTAGCAGGATTTTCAGCCAACTGACGGGCAATGAGAGCTAACTCATCGCGGGCTTCAGGTGAAAGATCTTCTAAAGATGACATGATTAGACCCCTATTTTAAAGTCAAATGACCTTTTTCCCGTCACCGGGAGGCTTAATGGTAAACTGGTTTTTCGCGCCGATCTTGTTAGGGCTGTTAAGGCCACCAAAATGATCGTAACGAGGTGTGTTAACAATCTGACCATTGTTCTGCTTGTCAGTGGTCGGATTGCGAGGCGACCCTACGCCGCGAGGCTTAAAGAGATCCATAGCTTATCCTTTACATTGTCATAGGTGCGCCGCCAGCGGGGGGAGCGCCAGGAGGCGGACCAGCAGGAGCGGCAGGAGGAGGAGTTTGACCCATCAAACCAAGATTCGGCGGAGACCCAGCAATCATTCGAGAACCAGGTGTTCCACCGCCAGCTTGAGGGAGGTTTTGGAGTAATTGCAAAATTTCGGCGTTTTGTAGTTCGCCAGTCTTTTGCTTCTTGGGGCCGAGGAGTCCGGTCAACGATGACAGCGCGGACATCAACTTCTTGCCTTCAGGGGTTTCACTGCCAACGGCAGGAAGTGCTTGTTCAATCAGGTCAAGCGCCATAGATACGTTAATCATGGCTGCTTCACGCTGACCCATTTTGGGTTCCGGCGTAGACATCGGATCGGTCATCGGTGTCGATACGTCAGGAGACGGCGCTCCAGGCGGCAATGCACCACCACCTTGTCCTGGTTGGTCCTGAGCCATCAAGGCCATCAATTCCTGTTCGTTTGCCATCTTGAAATCCCAAAGTAAAAAAATCGTGGGAGAATATATTTGGACTTCCCTCTCCCACAAGGGAAATTGCTAACAACGGGTCTAACCCGTGTATTAGTTAGCGCTTTGCCTTACGGCCTTTACGACGAGCCATGATGGCCTCCTTGGTTGAGGGTTACTATTTGTCTTAGCGCCGAGTACGACGCTTGGACCTCTTCACTGACTTGTACATCAGTAACTCCTAATTTTGGATCTAGAACCACGAGCCTTACGGGGGTTCATAGATTTGATGTTGGTAATCTTGTAGGAAATAGTAGCAGGCTTTTCAGACTTTGACAACGAGGACTGTTTTGCCCTCGGTTGGTTGCTCGGTTTTGTCAAACGTGCCTTCGCCATTACGCCACTGCCTTTGGTTTAGCAGGCTGCTTTTGCTCTGGAGGCTGGGCAGCCGCTTTGGATTCCATCTTTTTGAGACGATCCTTGAGCAATTGTTTCATAGGTGGGTCTAACAAGTCAATAAGGCTTTCTTTGTCAATTGCTTGCGCTTTGAACAAATTAAAGGCCAATTGCCGCAAATCTTCCATAAAAATCGGGCTATTCGAGTGAGCATCCACCTTGACTACATAGTCACGGGTAAACTGCTCAGGGATAAACTTGACCTCGTTTGTGTCGGTGAGGTGGGTATCGTTGTAAGCCTGAAGCAATTTAAGGTAGAGCGTGGACATCTTTTCAAGGCTGTCTTCAACCATGAGTGCCCGCTTCTTTGCACGGCTTGACCCTAACCGAGCCAACTGAGAGGCATGACCAGCAGACCGGACACCACTTTCGCCACGCCCAGACAGGACGTTGGAAATGCCAGAAGCCTCTTCGAACATAGAGTCAATTTCTTTAAGCTGGGCATAAAGATCTTGCGGGATGTTAGGAGCCAGCTTTTCAACTTTAGTCTGAGGCATGTCGGTCATAAACAGACCGCCAGCACGGTTCAGCGCAAAGTCTTTTTCGTCAATAATGCCGGAGAACCCAGTCAAAGCTGTCGGTGGGGAGACCTGTTTGGACAGCAAATCAAGGATCTCGGACATGCGGCGATTACGCATATCTTGCAGCACAACCAGCTTCTGAACTTCAGGTTGTCCCCAAAAATAGTCGTATTGCGGGGTCGGGCAGATCTGAATGATTGGCAGCTCGCCACGCAGGAACATCTGCTCAAGCGGGCGGTCGTAAATGATTACATCTGGTGCTGCACGAGTGACAATCTGATAATCCTTGATCTCGTCGTTCCAGATGTAAAGGTCTGTCATCTCGATGGTATCTTCGCCAACCTTGGCGCGGAACCGATTAGGTGCACTCAGGTTCAGATTGACGTTACCATACATCACAGGATTCACTTGGCTTGTCACAAGCCGTTGAATACCTTCAGGAATTATCGACGGAGTGTATTGAGAAGCCGTCACGCGAGCAACGATGTGATCACGCCGTGGGTGCGAATACAGACGGTCAAACAGGTCTGATTTCGTCATGTAGTAGGTGTGAGTGATGGCCTGCTGACGATCAAGGGTTGATACATCCTCACGCAACACGCCGACCGAACCTGGGTCGAGAACGTAAGGATAGATCGACTTCTCACGAGCAACCAGCTTTACAAAGCAGGAGCCGTAACACAGCGACCAAGTAAGAGCTTCCGTAAACACTTTATCGGCATTGGAGTTGTTCCACTCATCATGCAAAAGTTGGCTCAGTGCGGGGATCTTGCTGTGTTCGCCAGGATGAACTGCCGCACCGAGTGCTATGTTAAAGCGCGTCGTTTCCGACGAATAGAGGAAGCTAACCAATTGATCTATATGAGAATAAATCTTGTTGTAAGCTGCCGGAGAATCTTCGGGGGACGCTCCGAACAGATACCATGACCGATAAGAAGCGTAGTCTGAACGGCGGTCATCGAGGGAAACCTTGCACTTGTTAATCAAGTCTAGGTAAAAGAACTCGCGCTCGTTATGCTTCTCTGGGATTCTCATTTAGCGTCCTTGAGACTCAAGCCCTGATGGTCATTCATAATAGAACTAGGTTTGGGTCCAGTAAAGTTTTCGCCCTTGACGTTAAACCCGACTGGCTCACCACGAACGGACTTTATCGCATTTCCGCTCATAAGGGAAGGCATACTTAAATTGCCGCCTCCGCCCCACATCACGCCGCCCTCAGCAGCTTCCTTGCCTTTGGGGTCTTGGGCCATAAACTCTTGTTCTTGCTTAGAAATTGGTTTGTTGTTGCGAGTGTAATACCCAGACTGATGCTCACCTTCGCGAGTAGACTTGATGTTGGTCATCTTGAATTGCGATGCCAGACCTTTGAGGTTGGTGTCAGTCCGTTTGGTCCGGTCAGACTTGATGGAAAAGGGCTTGATGAACACTTGCTTGGGTTCAACGTCGCAATGTTCGCATTTCTGCTCCCACGCATCAAAATACCCGTGTTCTTCGCACTTGTAAGACTTCAAGACTGCCATTTTGTACCCCTTTTAAGTTGCTCATCAAAAGTTTCATCAGAATAGTCATTGGCGTTTTTCAGGCCCAATTTAAGCCTGATTTGCCCATTTTGAACCCTCAAACCCGTATTTCTAACGATTTTGGGCTTATTTTCTTTGTTATACTGAATAAAGCGGGAATTGTCTTTATTCCGCATAATCTCGACTTCACCAGCCTCAATACGCCGCATAGCGTAGGAAACACGGATCTGAACCATCTCTGTCAGGGGGTGCTTCTTAAAAACAAACACATCCTTGAGGTGACCCTCGGATAAGCCAGTCATTTCGGCGAGGAAATGCCAAGAGATCACCCGCTTAGGATCTTTGTTGAACCGATCCATCAGGCGATAGAGTTCACCTTTGGGGAAGATCTTTGGGTCCATAACCAATGTTCCGCAAATAGGTTGATACGTTACGGGAAACCGAAAGCTCTTCAGGAGTTCGATCTTGAATCTTGTGTGCCATGTCTCTTGTAATGCGGCGCACGATCATTTGATTTTGAACTTGCTCGGCAAAAACTACGACCGCTAACGCGCTTGCCATCACTCGGTCGTCCTTGCCCCGACCAGGGGCCGAAATTGTTCCGTTATTTCTAACGATGGTTTTCATCTCGTCGAGGAGTTCTGTCGAGTTGATGGTCATCATCCGGCGCTCAAAGTAGTCCTTCGTGTAGTTCATCATGCGCTCTTTGGACGGACCAGTTGTCACCCAGCCAATAGAGTTGGTCAGCCCGCCAAGCGTATCGTTCTTTCTCCAGATATAGTTCTTCATACTGGAGAGTACGTTCATCAGATCCTTGCCCATCTGGCTTGTTTCCGGGACCGAGCCAATAGCCGTTGCCTGACGCTTAAGATTTGTGAGCTCTTGAATAACCGCCTGTCCTGGTCCGTTAACTTCCAAGTTAAGGGTAGAGTTCTTGTAAGCTCCCGCCAAGTGAGCGATAACCCACGCAAACTGATAAGTATTGAGTTCAGACGTGGCAAATTCCGCAACCTGGTCCAAACCATCGGCGTAGCAGCGGTATACCTGGATACAGAAACGATCTGCCCAGTCCGACGAACCATACGCAGGGTCTGCGCCAATGACATACACGGCGGTGTCAATCGGTTCTTCCCAAACCTTGAGGGTACAAACTTTTTCTGAGGACTTGATGACCTCCGTGTCTTGGAAGTAGTTTCCAAACATATATCGGTAACAATCGGGCTGCTTCTTACGCGCATCTTTCATGGCCTCCGTGCAGCGGCTGTTTGAGAAGAAGTTAGTGCCAGTCATAATGAAGGCATAGTCTTCTGTCGGCGGAAACTCTTGATACATCAGCGCATCGTCTTTGATGCCCTCAATCATTTTCCAGCGCCACCAAGCAATCTGCCGCGAGTTGATCTCAACTCCGTAGAGCTTTTTAATTTCCTTGACCCACTCTTTCTCTTCAGGAGAGAGCTTGCCATCCCAGTAGGTTTTGTAAACGGAACCTTCAGGATCTGCGGAATAGAGTTCGTTTCGCCACCAACCGCAGAATATTGCTTTCTGAGTTCTAGCTTTCTTGGCAGTCGCATACATGTCGTGGAACATGTTGAAGCCACGCGCCGTACTTTCAAACATATACAGGCGCAAAGGATTGGTCTCGGCAAGGGAAGCCAGCAGCGATGCCAAGCCTTCCTCGTCGCCCCACGAGCTGGTCTCAGTACCGTGAAGGTAGGTAATAGCTTTACCGCGCCCCAGAGACCCCTTGGCCCGCAAGCCTGCCACTTGGTAAAACAAACGGCTGCGGTTCTTTAGCGTCAGCGAGTTACGGTTATGCGTGATTTCAGGAATCTTATACTGCTTGGGGAGGCCAGACATATACATGGCAAGCGTCTGCCGGAACATGTCACGGTTTTCTTCCGTGTCCGTCGTCAATGTTCCCTGTAGTCCAGGATGTATAAAATGCCAGTAAAGATCAAGAGCAAGAGATATAGTTGTAATTCCAAGCTGCCGCCCCTTCAGAATAACAAAGAAGTGCTTGTCGTCTTCCAGACCTTGAGCGATCTCGTTCATCACATAGGTCTGAGTGCCGAGAAGATTGCCCATCTTCTTCAGGCCATGTTCTTTCGTTTCAATACTTAACTCAGCGCAGAACCTGTAAAACGCCTGAAGGTCAAACTTCATAGCTTTGTGCTTTCATACCAGCCGTCAGTTGAAAAAGTATTGCCAACGATCTTACCGCAAACGTCTACGAAAGTATTGATCGCATTGTTTGTGCGACCCTGAAACATGTGAAACACCCCACCGCTATAGTGAGTGCCGCGCCCAAAATATCCATAATTGCCCAAAGCCCATCGTCCCTCGTCGGCAGGATACAGGTAGTGAGTAGGATATAAAGCGCGAACAGGCAAAGCCATAAACTCAGCAACTCTGGTAAATTCTTGCGCGACATCACACCCTGGTACTTCAGAGAAAGAAGTATCAATCTTTTTCCAAGCCTCACGGTGAACCATATAAAAAGCCGGACCAGCGTAAATGTGAGTAGGATCAAGGTGGTTAGCACTTTGAGCGATACCAAGAATCCCCCGATTGTCTTTCGCCCAGCGATACGCCCTAGCCATAATTGTCTCACAGGTCGGAACGCAATCAATCTCCAAAAAGCAAACAACCTCCGCACCCGTCTCAAATTCATCTTTGCAAACCTTGTCCATCCACTCGCCATGCGGCATGTGAACCCGATAATACGTCGGACTCAACCCAAAGTGCTTCATCACACTCTCATGCGCGTTAATCATCCGCGTATCGACATCAGGCCACGCCAGCGTATGTACTCTCATCATTAACCCCTTCATTGGTGCGCTCGGAAGGATTCGAACCTCCGACCTTCGGTTTCGTAGACCGACGTTCTATCCAACTGAACTACGAGCGCTAACTAATCCGCCAAACCCTCAACCCACCTTCATCCCGACGGGTCACAAACTTCCAGCCAGTCTCTTTTGTAAAACGCCACATCAGCGTCCTAACCGTCTGGCAAACTCCCAAATCACCCTCAACATAAAACGAATCGCCAGGATCCATCTGTGCAAACGGATAACTATGCTTCCGAGCACGCTTCAGAAACTTGTTAACCGGAATATGTTTATCAATCTGTATAACCATACAACAACATATAACAGATCATACACACTCACGCAACCGCTTGTGCTCTTCACGGTGATGAGGTTTGCACAACCAAACAACGTCCAAAGGTTTGGTGTAGTCCGTATGGTGACCGTCAATGTTTTCCGTTGCACTGCAAACAGCGCAAGGTCCACGTTCCAACTTACCTTGCCGCAAAGCGTATTTGTAAATCTTCATTGCAGCAGCCTGAATAGGGTTGTTTTCCAAACTGCGCTTCTTACGCTCCCAATCCGTCATCTTGGTGCGCTCTGACATAGGCGGTCGACCCTCACGGCGCTTTTCTAGCTTCCGGTCCTCAATGGCTTTTGCCTTCTCAGGGTTGCGTTCAGCCCATTCTTTCCGCTTAGCAGTCGCGTACCCAGGATGAGCCGCAATCCACTGCTTGCGATACTCAGCCTTACACGGGGCGCAATAGCCACGGGCTTCAACAGGTGCTCTACATTTTTTATTGGAACATCTAAACATGGGCACATAATACTACACCCATAAGAAATATCAAGAAAAAATTTGGGGATGAAGCTAGGTGGGGTGCACACCCACACGGCCCCCCTTGGCCCATGCAGTCCATTTTAGCCTGCCAGGTGCATAATAATCATATCATCACATACCATCACATATAATCATGTATTTATATTAATATAAAACGGATTCTAGGGCTTTCATGGCAAGCAGGGACAATTTCCCCTTGGTCATCACAGGGCGACCCTAATTCACATTTGACGGCGCACGCGGAGAGTAAACTACAAAACCTTTATGTGAATTAACCTGCTGGTATATTTAACACACATATTATGTAAATAAGTATTCTTACCTATATAATATTATATTGATCTTATTATTATAATGATTTATAACATAATTATTGATCAATAAAGATCATATATATAATATATATAGCAAAGGAAAACACGTTATGACAAATCTTGAGGCATACGACAAATTCATGGAATTACATCAGGCAGCCAAAACTGCTGATGATCTCTGGTGGGATGCTTTGATTGCAGTTTATGGCAAAAATGCCTGCAATGCTCGTTATGATCTCAAACTCAATCAGGCGACACCAACATTGAAAATGCTTTACAATATGAAGCAGTCAACCTGGCTAGAATACAAGCGTGCACATGATGCTCGCTATAATGTTAACGCTTAATCAAACATAGGGGAACACTACAATGAAACACACAGAAACAATCTTAGACAGTCTCTTTGCTACGCTTGGTTTGATCATCTGGTGCTACCTTTGCTACTGGTGCATGATCGTTTTTGGGTAATATATATAATATCAACATATAGGGGTCTTATTATGATTAAAGCATGGATTATTCAGAACAAACAAAACGCTAAACTGTTCTGGTCAGGTGAGCATGGTTGGGTAAGCCAGAAGGAGGATTGCTTTAGCGATTGGGCTAAACGCTCGATGATTTTGCCAGCAAATGGTGTTTGGGTTGAAGTTTTAGTGTCTAATAATGGTTAATATATACAATATCTAAACATAGGGGTCTATTATGAAAAACACATATCAAATAGCTTATCGCATTGGTGGCGCTTTATCCTGCAAATGGCGCAAGGTCTTGGCAGTATATGCCACGCACCAGGAGGCTTTGGACAAATCCCATGACATAGAGCGCATGGGATACAAAACACGCATATTCACAAAGCATGAGCTTGAGGTAATCGGCTTGCCTATCGGCTGGGAAGCTGGTTCCGTTAACTGGGATAAAGACATTATCACTGTCACGCCATACGAAACACACTGGAAAGCAGCATAAGGGGTTGAATATGACACTTGATGAAACACTGGTGAACGTCTCACACACTCAAAACACTAACGAATATCATTACGGGGATAATGCAGTTTTATGGGAAAAGGCTGCAAATATTGCAACGCTTAAGCTAAACAGACCCGTTTCTGTGCAAGAATGTATACTTATGCACATTGCCTATCTTGAAGCAAAGGTTGCTGCAAAGCCTGTTATGGTGAGTAACATGATCGAGATCATGTCTTTGTATGGTTCTTTGACTGGTTCAATCGCTCAACCAGTGCAAACTGCTCAAGTTGATGACGAGATGCTAGCTAAGGTAGAGCACGATTTGATGCAGTCTCTCGCAGCACCAGAGGATCACAATGCACAAGGGTGACGTCAAAGACTGGATAGCTTTGTTCCTGTTTTACTCAAGCCTTGCAATGTTGCTTGCAATCACGCTTTGTGGTTGCAGCACGTCTCGCATGGGTATATAACAAACAGATCAGCCTCTTGCTGGTGTTTTCCTCCCTGACTAGGCCACCATGATCCGCTCTGGTGGTCTTTTTTTATCTCATTTGCCCTTTAATAGATAATTCTATTATTTGTTCAACACTCATACATTCCAAATCAATGCCATTTGTGTTGGCTGCGTTGTCAATTAAAAAATGCTTGCAAGCTAACAAAAGATTGGCAGTCAGTTGTGCTGTAGGATTGTGACCTAGTTCTTCTTTAATCTTTTTGCAGTCTTTGATCATTTGCTCGTAATTATCCATTTTTTGCTCCTGTTAAAATAAAAGGCCATACAAGGCCCAACATTGGCTAGCAGGTATCGATATATCTAAAAACCTAACAAGGCCGCTGGCGGGCCGTTTATTCGTCTTTGTATGGCATCCTAAGCTTGGCAGGTGGTCTGTAAGCTGGATCGAGATCATTTGGGTCTTGGCATGGAACCATGTAATCTTTGTCCTGCCTCATGCGTGAGGCTAGGTAATGGGCTTTTTGCTTCATGCCTTTGTTGGCAAAATATTTCCACCAAACTTCAGATGCTGTGTCTTCTTTGCGTATCATGTAGCCAATTTGCTGACCATTTCCCTTTAGCTTCATGAAATACAAAGCCTTTTCTTCCCAATCGTTTAGTTTGACTGTCTGTTTTTCTATTGGTTTTGCCATAACTCAGCCATTTCCTTTCTGATCCGTTCAATTTCTTCCTCTTTGTTAGTCCCTGACGAGCCAAAGTTTCCAAAAATAGACTCATCCTTTTCCATCTCGTCAGACCAACGCTCAGCGTTTAACCAGCTTGCAGGCAATGGAACGAACTTGGCATCCGTTGGAAAGCCCTTTGAGCCTTGCCATTCCTCCAATTTTTGGATGATGTGCTCAGGCGATGCCTTGGCAATGGCTTTAGGCCATGCCTTGGCGGCGTTGCCCTTGCCTTCCCTTCGAGGATACAAACTCCAAAAGCGATCAAACTCAGCGGAGCCTGCGAAGCGGCTTTTTTGGTTAGTTTTTTTACTCTGTTTTGTTTCTGTTTCTGTATCTGTTTCTGTCTCTGTATCTGGCACCGTTTCATTCACCGTTTCTGCAACGTTACTGGAACGTTCCCTGAAACGTTTCACTCGTTCAGTGGAAGTATCTGATTTATATTGCCTTTTCTCCCAACCGTGAGGTCTTAGCTTCTTGTCTCCGTCTATCAAGCCAGCCGCTTTCAACGTGTCTATTTCCGTTTTGCAAACCAGTGTTGGGAGACGCAATTCGAAAGCTAAATCGTCAAGGTTAGGCAGAACGCCACCATGCTTGCTCGCGATGCAAAGCACGTTGATCCAGAGCTTGAACGTCTCACCGCTCAGCTTCTGAACCTTTGGATCGTTCAGAACGTCATCGTAAAGCCTGAACCACCGCATAGCTTTACCCCTGTGCGTTAAGCCTCTCGACAGCTTCCTGCTCAGCCTGTGCAAACTGGTCGTCTTGCTGCAATTTAATAAAATGCAAACCTGCTTTCATCAAAAGTCTAATGGCCTCAACGTCTGATTTGATCCGATTGTCGAAACGGAAATCCTCGATTTCAGTCCACAGCGTCTCAGGAAAAAGCATAGACTTTCTAACGAGTTGGTCGGACATTTTAGTCTCCATGTTTAAGTTAAGGGAACTAATTTTTAGCACAGATAAAATATTTTAGCAACTTGGTTGACAGGGCTAATAATTTAATATATTAAGATAGTCCTAGAGGGTCGCTACTATGAAAAAAGAAATTGAACAGAACCTACAGCACTTGAGCAACATGCACACTGTGCTGGAACAGGCCAAACACGGATTGTATTCATTGCACCCGCATTTGATGCAACGTGAGGTGCTTGGGGTTTATGCGGATATTTTACATGGTCTGACTCTCTTGCAAGTTGATGTTCAATCAGCCGCTTTTGATATTAAGAACGGCAAAGCAGTAGGAGAGGCATAACATGGCAAGTGGTGGACATATTATCGGAGAAGGTTTTGCGCCAGAAGACCGCAAAAACGCATGGTGGGCAACAGATTCGAGACGTGCAGTTTCGGGTCAGCTCCTTGACGTGCTGCTGGAGAAGCGGGGCGAAAAGGAACGCGCTGATCTATCAGCGGTCGAAGCGGTTCAAATGGGCCTCTTTCTCGAATCAGCAATCGGGCGGTTGTGGGAAGAACAGACTGGAATATCAGTTCGTGATCTTGACCTAGCAGGCACACACTCGACCGAGCCCTGGCTTCGCGCTCATGGTGACTTTTGGACAGGCGACAACGGTCTGTTGGAGGTTAAGAACTTTGGCGATCACCAGTTCAAGAAATACCCTGAGATGGATGAACCGTGGACGAAGCTGCCTGAGCAAGACATTGTGCAGTGCATCCATGAGGCTACCGTGTTTAACGTGCCGCACATTTACTTTGCGGTGCTGTTCGGTGGTCAGCGGTTCCGTTGGTGGCGTATTGATGTCACAGACGAGATGAGGTCAGACTTCATCCAACGCGCTGCTGGCTGGTGGGGTATGCACAAGACAGGTCAATTGCCCAGCCCTGAAAGCGTTGCACAGGCCCAGAGCATCTACCGCAAGGACGATGGCACCAGCATCATTGCTACCAAGGTGATCGAAGAATACTGCGAAGCCTTGAAGCACATTAAGGTGCATATCAAAGAACTTGAGAACAAGGAAGAGATCGCTCAGGCTCGATTGATGTCTTTCATGGGTGACAAGGCAGAATTGGTCAACGTGGCTGGTGATATTCTGGTCACATGGAAGACAGCTAAGGGCAGTAAACGGTTCAATGCCAAGCGTTTTGAGCAGGAAAATCCTAAACTTTACGAGCAATACAAGGATGAAACTGCTGGTTCTCGTCGGTTTTTAGTTAAATAAGGAGAGTAAAATGACTATTCGGATTGAAATGAAATTAACCAACGAAGATCACGCACTGCATGTTGAGGCTGGCGAAAGAGAGGTCAATGTTGTTGCTATGCGTAAAGACAAGATTGTCAGCATTGAAATGACACCCAACGACATGCGCCGCCTTGCCCGCTTTATCCTTGATGAAGTTAAGGAAACAAACCAATGAGCAATCTTGTTCCGGTAAACGACATGAGAAGTATGGCGCAAGCCATTGTTAAGTCAGGGTTTTATGGTTTTAAGTCTGAGGATCAGGTCATGGCTATCATGGCTGTGGCTCAGGCTGAGAATAAACATCCAGCAACGGTTGTGCAGGAATACGACATCATCCAGGGTCGTCCTGCCCTCAAGTCTCAGGCCATTCTTGCCCGCTTTCAGCTTGCTGGTGGGAAGGTTGAGTATAACACCTATACCGATGAAAAGGTTGAGATGACGTTCTCACACGCTGCTGGTGGTACTCTGACGCTGGCATGGACGATCAAGCAGGCTCACGACATCGGGCTTGGCAAGAAGGACAACTGGAAGAATTACCCACGCGCTATGCTGGCTGCACGGGTGGTTTCGGAAGGTGTGCGGCGTGTCTACCCTGCTTGTATTCAGGGCCACTACTCCGTTGAGGAGGTCATGGACTTTGACAAGCCTTTTCATAAGGAACCTGTGCAAATCGCTCACATGGAGCTGGCTGAGGAGATTGAGGAGGACACGACTGGTAAGTTCCCCCTCTATATCCCAGACGGTGATGGTGGTCGCAAGGTTCACATGTGGTGCGAAGAAGCCGCTTGGCCTGACGCTTATATGGATCTGACTAACCGTATCAGCGACTCAAAGAAGTTAAGCGACGATGATAAAACCTCACGCTTGATGCAACTTTCTAACGTCAATAAAGATATTTTGGAGCAAATGTAATGGCTAAAAAACCAGGTTTTGGTGCGCTGCGGATCAACGATAAGAAGCAGATCCCAACGCATCCTGATTATACAGGGTCAATTGTTTTGGCAGAGGATGCCAAGGCAGGCGACGAGATCAAGCTGGGTGCATGGAAGAACGACTACAACGGCATCAATCTCAAGCAGAACACTTGGAAGCCAGACGGGCAGCCTAAGCAGGAATATCCTCGCCCAGTGAGCAAATATAACGATGATGATCCAAATTCGGTGCCCTTCTGATGGGTAAGTCACAGCGCACCAAAGGCCATCAGTTTGAGCGCGACATAGTCAACTTCTTGAAAGAGAAAGGCTATGACGCAGCTCGAAACCTGACACAGACACGCGACAGTGGGGGCGACATCAACCTCCCCCGCTGGCTCATAGAGTGCAAACGATACGCGAATATTGGACGCGTCTATGATTGGCTGGATCAGGCAGTCACAGCAGCGTCAGGCATACAAAAACCCATTGTCATAGCCAAGGCAGACCGCAAAGAGGAGATCGTCATCATGCGCCTGTCAGACTTTATAGAGGTGATGAATGTTGTGGAAAGTCAAGCATCTACTACTAAAGTTTATAAGGGACTTGAGAAGTCCCCGCCGTCTATCTGAACGCGAGCAGTTGATGGAGCAGCTTAAAGTACTGCGCCAGCACCACAAGTCAACAAAACAAGTACACGCTCGATTGAGAGCAATTACCCACATTCAGTTGAAACAACATGTAGCGAGAGTGCCATGACAGACATTGTTGAATGGTTGCTATGGAACGCAAAAGAGCAGGGCAGTCGTTTTGCTGAAGCGGCTGGAGAGATTGAACGGTTAAGAAAATATGAAAATATTGCCAAGGTAATTGTAAATTCGGAAAAACCAACAACGCCATCGCAATTATTAGATCAATATTCTGATTGGTTTAATATATGTGATATGGCAATAAATGGTATAAAACCTGATGAATTGGAAAAAACAAGGCCACGATCTGGCAAACTTTATTTTTTTCCTGAAAAAAAAGATATTTGGCCTGTGACGGAGGAAGGCTTATGAACAAACGTCGATTTGTAACCTCTGCTATATGGCCTGACAAGCACAAAGAGATCTTGCGTGAGATGCACGAGAAGGGGCGCACCGCTCTGGAGATAGCCATCAAGCTCAACAGAACACGCAACTCAGTCATAGGCTTTATTCATCGTTCTGGTCTATCCAACAGTAGGCCAAAGAAGCAGCCACCGCCTAAAGTTGAACGCAAGCCACAAGTCGCAAAGCCTGCGCCAGTGCATAAACTATTTCCCAAACCTATCGTGGAAGTAGAGAAGCCTAAATCAACAGACGGTGTTCTGTTTGTCTTTGCAACCAATAGAAATTGCAAATACATTCCTGGCAACCCTGATGGCGCAAACACACGCATCTGCGGCAAAAGGTCTATGGCAGGCAAGAGCTGGTGTGCTGAACACTTTGCTCTCGTCTATAACAAGCAACCAGTTTTCGATATGAGGGGTCAACTACATCATGGCTAAAATATTTATCGCTACACCGTGTTATGGTGGACAATGCAACGCAATGTTTATGACGAGCTTGTTGGGCTTGCAGTCTGTTCTTGGACAAGCAGGACATCAAGCAATGGTCAGCGTTCTTGTTAACGAAAGTCTTATCACTCGTGGACGTAACGCACTTGTTAATCAATATATGAAAACAGATTGTGATTATTTGTTTTTTATTGATTCAGACATTCAATTCTATGCAGATCAAGTAATACCTATGCTTGATGCTGACAAAGACATCATCTGTGGGATCTACCCTAAGAAAGAGATCAACTGGCAGATGGTTGAGAAAGGTGTCAAGAATGGAGAAGATGCGAATAATCTTAAGCATTACACTGGGTCGTGGGTGCTTAATCTTGTCGATTATGTTAACTCTGTTACTGTTCCTGTTAACGAGCCATTAGAGATCTGGGCTGGTGGCACAGGGTTCATGCTCATCAAGCGTAAAGTGTTTGAAGAGTTGAAAGACAAAACACCGAGCTACATCAATGACGTTGTAAATCTTTCTGAACCTAATGCTCCACGCGAGCGCATTACGCAATACTTCACTGAGAGCATCGAACCTGAGACCGAGCGTTTGCTATCAGAGGATTATCACTTCTGTCGGCAGTGGCGTTTGCAAGGTGGCAAGATCTATGCAGCCCCTTGGGTTCACTTGTCTCACCACGGGACATACGCATTTGATGGAAGGTTGATGTGATGGACATTGTTGAACGGTTGCGGTTCTTTGCCCCAAAATCTGTTGCTAACCTTTATTCAGCACCAGAACAAGTCATGTCTGATGCGGCTGACAAGATCGAACGGTTGCAAGAAGCGTTGCGGGAAATGGTAAATGAAAAATGTGAATACATGCACATTAACCATCTTGGTGATCCAGAAACAACGCACACAGTTAAATTAGCCCGTAAAGCACTAGGGGAGAAAGAGTGATGGACATTGTTGAACGGTTGCGCCGTTACCGCCCAACATATGGTTGGCCCGAAGAATCATCTGTGATTGTTGAGCCGACTATGAACCATGTTGCTGCTGACGAGATTGAGCGGCTGCGGGAAGCGTTGCATCAAATAAGCCTTGCTAGTCAAAACAGTATGGACAGCAAAGAAGGATGCGGAAAGATTGCCCGTAAAGCACTAGGGGAGAAAGAGTGATGGATAGAGAAACATTTAGGTTCTTACTTCTATCCAGCACTAATATGTATCATGTGCAGCACATTGTGGCTTCTTACAACCACATCGTGCGTTCGCTCAAGAAGCGGTAACCATAGCAGTAGCGCGTTTTTGTACATCAGAGACGCGCTTACTCCATCCCTTGCCAAACGTATCCCAAGTGTTGAGCTGCTGTAAGAACTGCAACCGCTCATTGCACAGCTTGGCAACGGTGTCAGCAGGATCTAATGTATTCACCTGCTGTACAGTGCGATCACCCATTAAGCCATCAGCAGGCACGCTGGCAATGTTTTGAATGAACTTTGTAGCTTGCCGTGGGCCTGAGTTAACAGCCAAATCAAACAACGCATAGTCTACACCAGCAGGCATGTCATCACCGCGCACCTTGTCCCAGTACATGGACTTGTACAACGGAGCAACGGTATCAGGTGTCAAACCCTTCATCTCATCTGCATCAACAGAACGACCGACATAAGACTCATAGGTAGCTTTGGTCACGCCAAGATTTGTCATGCCACCTGGGTCTTTTGGATTGTTTACAAACCCACCTTCAGACCGCAGCACCAGCGCTAAACACTGTTCAAAGTTATTTTTCATTTTTAGACCCCATTGTTGGATTGCTGCTGCCAAACCAGAATGACAGAACCAGCATCAAAGCACCATCAAGCGTACCTAATACACGAGCAATCAACTCACGCATAGACGGATCAATGATGTGCGTAAAAAGATAATACTGAATGATAGACCAGCAAACGACCGTAACGTATGACAATATAGATGGCGTATAGGAGTGCGTGTTTATCGCCATGTCTCTGGCAGATGCACGATCAGACGCAGCAATCTTAACCAGATCAATGTCTAGTGATTTCATCTGTACTTTAAAATCAGCATCAACTTTACGGATAGCTGCTATTTGGTCTGGGGTAGCAGTCGCCAACGCATCTCTAATGTCGTCTTCAGACCCGTCACTATGACCCAAGAGAGCCGTAGATAATGCTTTGACGGCCATTCCGGCCACGGGTCCACCCAGTGCTGTTGCGATAGTTGGTGCGACATTTTCAATCAACTTTCCAAAGATGCCAAGATCCATTATACCGAACCCCCTAAAAGTATAATCCCTAAGCCAAGCATTATACTTATCAAAAACAAAACGATGAAGCTAACAACAGCAGCTTCTTTGATTTCTTCCAACCGAGCAGCGTCAGCCTTCTCTTTGGCATACTTCTCGCGCTCTATCTCTTTACGGATCTCAATAACTTCTTTTTGCACCTGATCCCAAGCAGCCAAGCCAAACCGACCGACAAACATATTCTTGGCTTTGAGAGCAAGATCCTGAGCCTCAGCCTTAGCAGCATACCGCTCAATGGCTATTTGTTCAGCCGTTTTGCCAGAAAATACAGAGATTTTAGGCTTTTCAGCAGACAAATGCGTTAATTTGGCAATGCTGCCCCATAGCTCAGACAGGTCAGCAGCCATCGACTGGATCTCT
>Ga0208388_1000052_pt1 | contig 36466 bp, 54 predicted proteins | sample CryBogCBH18Jul07_FD_185511 | JGI IMG/M metagenome (GOLD analysis project Ga0208388, IMG submission 185511) | Freshwater microbial communities from Crystal Bog, Wisconsin, USA - CBH18Jul07 (SPAdes) (version 2) | ecosystem: Environmental > Aquatic > Freshwater > Lake | place: Crystal Bog...
CTTTTTAAAACATCCACATTATTTAAGTTTCTAGCAATGCTTCCCAACCTATGCGTATTGGGCATTAAACAGGGCTGTGAGCCACGATCGACTTGTAGTCGTGGATAGCATAGTCTTTGATGCCATCGCTTGTGTAGTGACGATATACACCATTCTGTTCTAGTGCTGTCTTTGAACTATGACACTCAGCACATAGACTTTGTAATATGTTGTTGTAAAAGGCATGACTGCCTATCTGTGACCAAGCGAATAGATGGTCTATATGCTTGGCTGAGTTAATAATTCCTTTGCATAAGCAAGCCTGGCATAATGGTTGTTTGCCAAGTTGCATTGTTCGCATAGTTTTCCATGTAGGCGTTTGGTAATAGGCGTTGTTCTCTGCTCTGTGTTCTTTTGGGGCAAATCGCCAAACATCACGGCCACCGTGTTCAATGCAATGAATACTAAACTTTGATCTTGCGTTTTTGCAACCTAGTGTTTCGCACTTTTGGTTGTTTGGTAGGTATGGCATTGATTTCCATTAATTCAGCCGCTTCACGCAATAGGTTTTGTAAGTTAATAATTCGCTTAGTTTGCTCACCTAATTTATGCAAAACACGCTGATAATCTTGTAATAATTCTTTATATCGGGCTTCATATGTAACCCGAATTACTTTTTTCTTAATTTTTAATATCCTGGGTCTTGGAATATATGAATTGGGTTGTTATCAATCCAAACATCAATTTCAATGCCTAATGCTTTTACGGCTTCCATCTTGGCATGACCATCAGCAAATATGCAATGATCTTCACCAATGATTTGTCCGATTGAGCCTAATAATTCTTTATTTTCGTCTGGATCGGTACTATGAGTAACGCAATACACTTCGTCTTTTCTTAAGCGGCAAAGTTCAATAAATACATTCCAAAATTTAGGATCAACATTGTATGTACCGTTAAAATCTAGCCCAAATGTCATTGCACCTTTTTTCTTGCCTTCTTCTTTAAATCCGCTGGCGTGGGCGGCAACCGCAATTTGCATGGCTTTAGATTTGGTCGCAAATGGGCCTTTGCTTCCAAAATACCATCCATCAGATTTTTTAACAACTGGCATATTAATCCTTTGGCAACTTTGTTTGGTGATAAGTATAAAGCCAGACTAATTTGCGACCTTTTGATGTGGATTCCACTAAATCACGGCTTAAATGTCTTGCTTTACGCAAATAACATAAAGCCATTGATATTTCGTTTGGTTTTAAATCTGGGTTTGCTTCTCTAATGTTTTGTAAAGTTTGAGAAACACCTTTGTCAATAAATGTTTGTCTTACTTTGTTTGCCGCATTTGCCATATATTATCCTTTTGAATATATGTATTATATCAACCTTTTCGGGGTTTTTTGGGCATCATAGGTTTGCCCAGCTTTTCTGGTGGCGTTGCAAAATAGGATTTTGGCAGATGTGGGTGATGCGATTTGATTTTATGCAAACCAGCAATATGTTCATGCCGCTTTAATGGGTCTTTTGGTTTATTGGCTACATGGTGTACGCCATGTTCTTTAAAATGATGCGCCAACCCAATTTTTGGCACATTTTTGATGTGTTTAGTCGTTTGATCTTGATGGTGATACTTTGACCCTTTAGTTGGCTTTTTGGGCTTTTTTCTTAACATCTGCCATCATCATCCAAATCAATCATTTTCAAAACACGCAATGCAGATTCCACATCATTAACCCGTACTAATGGCCCACCAGTCCATTTAACTAAAAATGCCAACTGGGGCTTTGTGTGCAACGCTTTAGGTGACGATTTCACTTCCATCATTATTGTGTGTTTGTTTTTATAGCCGACCAATAAATCTGGCACTCCAGCACCACATTTTGATAAATCAACAACTACTGCGCCATGTTTTCTTAGCGCATCCATAATTTCTTGTTGGTTTTTGTCTGTTCGCTTTGCGTAACTCATTGATTTGTATTAAATGTGCGTTATTATTATGTAACTTTACCACATGGGGAATTCGTATGCCTGGCTATTATCTAAGCGATGAAGAATTTATAAGTGAGTGGAAAAAGATAGGAAGTCCGCAGAAGTTTGCAGAAATACATAAACAAGATGTAAGATCAATTTATAACCGTAGGCGGTCTATTGAAACAAGACATGGTATTGCATTGCCTACATTTAATGATCAACGGGTTGAATTAAAGAAAAAAATACAACAAACAGAAGGACATACAAGAAGGGGGTTTGATCTTGAAAAAGGCCGTGTTATTGTTTTTAGCGATGCTCATTTTTGGCCTGATATTACTACCACCGCTTTCAAGGCTTTGCTGGAATCAATTAAAGAATTTAAACCAACGGCAATTATTTGCAATGGTGACGCTTTTGATGGTGCTGGGATCAGCCGTCATCCTAGAATGGATTTCGATAAGTTGCCATCGGTAAAAGAAGAATTAGAGTGTTGTCAGCATTATTTGGGTGAAATTGAAAAGGTTGCACGGGGCGCAAAGTTATTTTGGCCAATGGGAAACCATGACCAACGATTTACAACCAATGTGGTTAATTTCTTGCCAGCATTTGAAGGTGTGCCAGGCACATCATTAAAAGAGTATTTTCCAATGTGGCAACCGTGTTGGTCAGTATGGATTAATGAAGATGTGGCAATCAAACATCGCTGGAAAGGTGGATGGACAGGCGGCAGAAATAATACAGTTAATGCTGGCGTTAGCATGGCTACTGGTCATACTCATGTGCTTTCTGTAATACCTTTCAATGATTACAACGGTACAAGATATGGAATCCAGACTGGCACATTAGCTGATCCAAATGGCCCACAATTCAATTACACGGAAGATACGCCTAAAGATTGGAATTCTGGCTTTGTAATGATGTCATTTGAACGATCAAGATTGCTTATGCCAGAAATCATTAGGGTTTGGGGCGAGGATGAAGTAGAGTTTAGGGGCAAGATACACGGGGTTTGATTATGCGGCTATCACCAGAAATCTTACGCAATATGTATGCAACTCTATATTGTTGCTATCCGTTTACTAAATGGAAAATGCCTTTGCCAGAAGAAATTGATTTTCAAGTTACCTATGACAAAGATGCTTTAGGTACATATATGCACGATACTGGTGGCGATTACGAACATACTATTACTGTATCAGCCGCCAGATGTGGGCATTTGTATACAACCCTAACTACGCTTGCCCATGAAGCCGTACATATGTCTTTTCACCGTTTAAAAGGCGATAAATGGGCGCATCACGGTAAAGCATTTAGAACACGATGCAAAATGGTTGCAGATGAATTGGGATTTGATCCGCTAGAGCTTTAAAAGTTGGCGTTCAAAAAGTTCACCAATGGTTTTACGGTGTGCATCCTCAAAGACCGATACCCTTTCGGCTTTCGACCATATCGTGCCTTGATCCAACTCCGTGTGGCACTTAAAGCACAAGGCCGCAATCCGATAATCATGGGCTTTAAGTCCTCGACCTTTGCCATCTCTAAGCTGATTGGAATGTGCCGCAACGATTGTGCCATCTTCAATACCGCAATGTTGACACGGAAGCTGGCGTACAACTTCCAGCAACCGTTTATTTCGATACATCAATGTATTTTTTCTTTACCTAATTCAATGGCCAAATCTTCCAACTCTTGAGCAATATCAACAATATCACTTGAAATCAATACCGCATCTTGGCGTTTGTTTTTCAAAAAAGCATCATGCAGTTTCTTGGTAAGAATTGTCATGCGAATCATTGGTTCTGCATAATCTCTCATAGTGTGATCTTTTCAATATGTCGATTGGAAGCCTGTAATGTGCGCCAGGCATCAAAGCGCATTTTGGATAGTTCGAGAATCCATTTTAATCGTTCTGCTTCTTTTGTTGCTAAACCTATATCGTGACCTAATTGCACATAGTCTTGACTGGCATATGCTTCCCGTTCTTGTGCGCCAACTGTGTTTTCACCACTACGCTTCATCATAATACTTTTAAGTGATGATTTATATACTTCCAGTTGGGCCAATGTGCCTTTTGCATCACTAAAGGCTTCAAAATTGCGTTCTATTTCTTCAAAAATAGATTGCAGTTCATTATCAAATTTCATAAATTACCCCATTGCTGGGCCATAGCATCAGCTATACCTTGAAATGTTTTATTACGCATTTTTTCTCTTTCTTTTGGTGGCAAACAACTACTGTCGTAATACCATTGGCTCATTCGTTTACCGCTTTTCGCAACCCAAACTTGGCCCTTATCTACTATGTTTGTAGGCTTTAATAATGGCAACTCTTTAAGCCATAAGCAAGTAGCTTTAGTAACACCATGACCATATTCCCAAGGGTTAATTATTTGATCAGGTTTGCGCCATTTGCTAGACATAATTCCAACAGGATTTTCTATGGCATAGCGTGGAATATTGCAATTAGCTAATGACATAAAGAAATCTATACCTTGTTGTTGCCGACCATCTGCAATCTTTTTAGCAAAATGCCTAGCTCCACTTGATGCTAAATGTGTGCATGGTGGATGGGCAATCATTAAATCCCAGCCATCACCAATGATGTCCATTACATTGCCTTGGTAATGTGGCCCAGGCACTTCTGTAGGCTCTAAATCACAACTCATAGCTTCATGCCCCCCCTAATGAACGCATCACGAACTGTTCCGCTAAACTCACAAGCAATTAAAACTCTCATACATCCCCCAAAACTATCTTATTTTAAATTTAACCACAAACCCGTCTGTCCAATAGCGTAACCAATCCAAATAATAGCGTTGGCGGTTGCGCCTTTTTGAAATTGCAGTATTCCAGTAATTAAATATCCAATGCCTGTTGCGGCAACGATCCATTGTTCAACCATTCGCCATCCTTTCCAGTATTGCCAAGTTTGTATTGCTCATAAAACAATTCCCAGACCTGATGTTCAAATTTGGTTTTATCAATGTATTCACGAAATACTTTCAATCCCCATTGCCTACGCCATACTATTAGTTGTCTTACTACGCAACGCACCCGATATTCGTTGTCTGTATTCCCAAAGTGATTCGCCAGCATACGGGTTTAAGCCGATTTCTTTACCTTTTTTGATTGTAAGTTCTTCAGTTGAAGTCCAGGGGATTTCTTTTTCCTTTGGGGCTTCAAGGGTGATTTCATCTTCAAATCTGTAGCCGTTAAGCCAGCTTGCGGGATAGGGAATGTAGGCTCTATCTGTGTTTTGGAGTTCCCAATACTGGATATGTAAGTCAATAGCTTTAATAGCAAGCTGTCGATTTTCTGGGCTAAGTTTTTTCCATGCTTTTTCAGCATCCTTTTTAGCCACCTTACGGGGGTATCTTTTGTAGAATTCTTCAAACATTCTTTCTCCTGTTCTATACCTTCTTTGATTGCCGCAACTACGCCTTTTTGTACCAAAAACTGTAAGGCTTCCTCATCATAATGCACTACACAAATTGCACCGCCATCTGGCAATTCTTCCATGAGTTCTACTGTGATTTCCATAATTTATCCTTTGTTATTAGACAGAAGTTAAGTTTGTATAGTAACTATCTTAGTTATGTATTACAAGTTCCTTTGAGGATGAGCAAACCTAGCCTACCTAGATTTGCCTTCAACTGTGTTTTCCTTCTCGGAATCGCAGAACCCGTCAGTCTTTCGTGGAATCGGCACTAACTTCGCCACCGATCTTGCGCTATTACATCCACTTACCCTACTAGTAACGCTTGTATTCTGATCGCTACGATGTCGTTAGAGCCGCCAATCAGAACCAGCAGAAATAGAAAAACCCTTTAAGGTTGTTCTAAGGTGAAGTTGCTTAGTAAATGGGCCTAATCATTTAATAAACACTCAGAACAACCCTAAAGGGTTTCGGCCAACTACCAATACAGACTTCACTCTGCTGATGGGATTATAAACACAAATCAAAAATAGATGCAACTAAGCTGAAATTAGTGTAATATATGATTACCCAAACAGGGTGAAAGGACAATATATGATAAATCCGATGGAAGAATTGGAATATGAAGTTTATGAAGCATTTGAAAAGCTGGATAAGGGCGAAATGCCCAGTAAAAGTGAAGTAATGGCGTTGAAGTTTGCTTGCGGCTATACCAAACCTCATGCAACAACGATGCTAAATGCAATTTTTAATGATTTTGGAAAAATTTTTACTAAGGAAAAAAAATGATTATTGACGATACACCAACACAAGAGTTTAGAAAAATTGAACCAGGTAGCTATCTGGGCAGATGTTTTAGCATTATCGATTTAGGACACCAGACGGTAAATTTTATCGAGAATGGTCAACCATCTGCAAAACAACAACACAAAGTAATGATTAGCTTTGAATTGTTTGGTGAAGATAGTAATGGCCCATTAGAAATTGATGGCAAACCATTGGTGATTAATAAGAAATATACCTTTTCAATGAATGAAGCGGCAAGATTGCGTTTAGACATTGAAAGCTGGAAAGGTAAAAAGTTAGTTAAAGGTGTCGATTTGCCGTTTGATATGAAGGCTATGTTGGATAAATGGGCAATGGTGAATGTGGTACACAATCAATGGAATGGCAAAACATATGCCAATTTGGATGCTTTATCACAAGTACCATCTATGATTGTTAAGGCTGGATTCCCTAAAACCCATAACGAAATTGTTTTGTTTGATTTAAAGAAATACACCAAAGATTCTTTTGAGAAGTTGTGGCCGTGGGTACAAGACATTATTAAGAAATCAGCGGAATGGTCAAATAGCGTTGACCAAAATCCGATTGTTGATGATGATGTTCCATTTTAGGAGTTGATATGAATACCGTATTTAACGAAGTAATTAACCAAAAAACAGAAACAAGAATTGTAGAATCTTACAATGTTGATGAAGAACGGGAATTGATTGCTATGACCCGTGATGGCTTGATTAGCGTTATTAATACGGTAATTCGGTCATGTGCGGATCAAGTAACAGACCCAGCAGAATATCAACGGATTTTGTTAATGCAACAATAAGTTTTTGGGCGAAAGCAATGTTATTCAGCCTATAGCTATAGGAAGCGAACGGCTAAGAGATTGTGAGTAGCCCACCTTAAATTTCGGGGGAATATATGATAGTAAAAGACAATAATGCAGAATCAGGCCATTGGTACGAAACCAACGGTACACCAGCCTATCGCATAATTGGTGCTAATGGGGTTGAACGCAATACAACTTTGCGGGATGCAAAAAAACTAAACTTAGTACCGTCAGTAACCACAATCATCCAGCAGATAGATCGCCCTGGATTAACTCGGTGGAAAAACGAACAGTTATTGCTATCCGCTTTAACTTTGCCCAGATTTCCTAATGAATCGGAATCTGATTGGCTTACCCGTGTTATGCAAGATTCGCGAGAAACCAGCAAACAAGCCGCAGAACGGGGTACAAATATTCACGGCATCATAGAATCATTTATGGAAGGTGTTTATCTTCCACAAGTACCTTTGTATTGCTTTGAAGTAGAAAAGGCTTTACAAGACCATTTTAGTGCTTGTGCATGGCTTCCAGAACATAGTTTTGGCAATGATAAGTTTGGCGGCAAAGTGGATTTACACGCCAAGCCATATGTCGGCTTTAACGGGGCGGTCTGTGATGTAAAAACCACAGAAAAAGACCTAGATAAAGTTGATGTAATGTTTGACCACCAGATGCAACTGGCGGCCTACAGACAGGGTTTAAAGATGCCCAATGCAGATTGCGCCATTCTGTATGTAAATGCCAAACAAAATAAGGTTAAACTAATCCCTATAGACCCATCCGACTTGGATTTGGGATGGGAATGTTTTGTCCGATTACTTGAGTTTTACCGTATTCGCAACAAACTAATCTAATCACGGTGGCGGTTGTCTGGATTCCCCCGATCCTTCACGGGATGATCGCCACCACCTTTTACCTATAAGCATCAAAAATGTATAAACATTGCTACCTATATGTATAAATTGTGTAATTAACTATACATTTATTTAAATACTGTATATCCATACATTAGGGTTTCTCCTAGTATTATATTGTTTTGTAATACATTAATCTGTGGTTACTCCATCGGGGGATGGTACTAAAAAGGAGTAGTAAAAATGCAAAATCAAGACATCAAAATGTTTGGCACAACAACAAATAGTTTGGAAGGTTTTTTTGATCGTGCTTACAACATCAACATGACATTGGCTGGTATGCTTTCTGATGCACAAGAAATGATTTCAATGGGCCATACTGAAAAAGCAAATCAAATTTTAAATTCTGTAAAACATTATTTTTTTGAATATACAGATACACGCAATGAAGTTGTTGCAAAAAAATTAGATTAATTAATCACCCCTACGGGGGCATCTTTTTAGGCGAATCAAAATGAAACAAAAACTTATTGACTGGATTGGAGTAATCATTCTTGGCGTAATTCTTGGCGTTATGTTTGGATGGGGATTTTGATGAGAGTGCCGCCAGTAATGCCAGCATATCCATCTTATCCATCCCATAACAAACAACCACCAAAGGATCGCAAATGAGAAAAGGTGTCCAAAGCCTTTTTAATGAGAAATGCCCTTGTGATGATTGCCGATATAAAGAAGATTGCAAAAAGAATGATTGGGCTTGCACTCATTTTCTTCGCTATATTGTTAGCGGGTCATGTTACTTGGATGTTGACCGTAATCCTACTCGTAGTCTATTTGTAAAAATATTTAAGGATGAGGATTTAGACCTACGCAAAATTGTTGATGGACAGGAAGAATTATTATGACTTGGAATTTAAGGTTAGTGCATTTAGATGATCCCGATTTACCTGGTGAACCATATATTGAAGTGCGAGAAGTTTATTACGATTCAATGGGTAAACCAATGGGCCATACCACCGCAACTGTAGGCGGTGAAACGATTGATGAGTTAAAGCAATATTGCCAATGGATATTGGAATCATTAAACAAACCAATTTTGAAATTTAAGGATTGATATGAATAATGAACCAGTAGCGTGGAGAAGCAAAGATAATGATGGATATTGGAGTATTTATCAAGCACCAGTAGAAGGTGCAGAACCACTCTACACCCATCCAGCAAAGACATTACCTGATGGAATTGATTTACTTGAAAAGTATGCCAATAAACTTGAAGATGAAAGACCTAATAAAGGTTTATCTGATGTTGTTTATGAATGTGTTGCAATACTAAGAAAGGCATAATGAAATGACTACATTTACTACAGAAGATCGGCAAGATATTCAAACATTGTTATTTGAAAACGCAAACAAAATTGTAGAGTTGCAAGAAAAAGTAAAATTTTTAGAAACCAAAAATAAATGGCTTATGCAACAAGTTGAGCAACTCGAAATTCAATTATGGGGGTCACGATGAATATATTTTTTTCTTTAATGGTATTAACTGGTATTTTTACTTGGATTGCAATTTTTTTAATGATTGGCCTAATATGGATTGAATCAAAATGATTCCAGAAGATAAGAAAGAAAAAGTTAGAAATATTATAAAAAGTGATCCAGATAGCTACCGTTTAGACTTTGGCGATTGGGTAGAAAGTAATTGGCATATATTAGTAGCGTTCTTTAATGAAGCCAATAAAATCTGGGATTTGGGTATTAGGCATCATTCAGCACGGGATTTATGTGTTTTTTTGCGGCATCAATCCAAAATTGAAGAAGCAGAGCAACGATCAAGAATCAACCCAAATGGCTTTAAAATTAGCAATAACGCATCACCGTATTTAGCTAGACTATATTTAACCATCAAACCAGAAAGGGATGGATTATTTGAATTAAAAGAGTTAAAGGCAAGTCAATGAAAGGTAAAAACATGAATGATTACATTTGGACAGTTAGCGGTACTGATATTACTCAAAGGTGGCGACAAAATGGCTGGATTCCACCATCAGAATTACCTGAGTACCAAAAGAAATGGAAGTTTTATCAAGAGTTGCCCTTGCGTAAACTTGATGATAAAGCCAAAGAAGAATACGAAATGGTGCTTAAAAAAGCAAAAGTATCTAGGATTCGTTAAGCATTTCTAATGCGGCTTTACGGACTGTTTCAACCCTTGCTAACCAGCCTTTACCAAATGTAGGGAAAGTTGGCAGTCCTTCATAAAACCTTATTTTTGCATCGCTAAATTTATTAATTAAATCGGCTGGATCAACTTGTTTAAGCAACTCCATCGTTTTTGGGCCAACTACGCCATCTGGTACGCAACCAATGGCAGATTGCAAGGTCTTTACGCAACGCCCAGGGCCAGCATTGATAGCAAAATCTAGGCATAAATAATCAATACCTTTACTTAGCACTTGACCGTACACGGGATTCCAGTATTTTTGCTGATAAAACGGGGCTACTTTTTCTGGTGTCAAAGCCTTCATGTCGGCAGTTGATACTTTATGCCCTACAAATTCTTCCCATGCTTTCTGGGTAACGCCTAAGTTGGTACAACCTTGTCTGCCATCATCTAAATGATTGCCAGGGTCTTTAGGGTTATCAGTAAAGCCACCTTCTGACTTTAATACCAACTCTAGGCTTTTTTCAAAGTTATTGATCATTTGCTATACCTACTTGTTCTGTCAGCCATTTTTGTAATTCCACCAACATTAAGGTTGTTTGACTGCATTGGTAAGCAAGTTGATTGTAGGCGGCACTTGCATTAGCGATGCTGGCGGTTGTGGAAAGGGGGCTTGCGGTACTGCTACTGGGCTGGCGCACCCCATTAGAGTAATACTGGCGCAATAAACTAAGTTTCGCATCATATTCATCTTGAATACCTTTCGTTACTATTTCGTGTTGTTTTTTGACTGCTTCGTTGTGTGCTTCTTGTGCTTTTGCGGCTTGTTCGACTTGTATTTGATAATTAGAAAAACGCAAATGTTCCACATAAAAACCAGCCCCAAACCCACCAAGTAAAAGACCAATATATATGTAAATTTGGACACTAGAACCACCCATAAATTCAGTCGCTAGACTTAATAGATTTTTAAACATTATTGTCCTTCTGGTTCTGCGCCAGCAAGCTGTTTACCAGCAACACTAGCCGCACCAGAGCCAGACACAATGCCTAATGCGCCAGCCAATTCGGTAAGGCTAATCTCTTTTCCAGCATATATTAAATATATAGCCGCACCGCCAACAAGTAAAAAGCCAAGCATCCAAGCCATTCTAGCAATACAGAAAGTTTGATTATCTTTTCCAGTCAAAATGTGCGTTAATATTTTGTTCATTTATATTACTCCCAATACAAACTTTAACCATAATGTTACTATTAATGCGGCCACAAAACACCACATTTGCACCCGCCTAATTTCTTTTAAATCATGTTGAAATTCTTGATTTTCTTTTCTTTCAAGATTTTCAATATCTAATTTAATTCTCAATACTGCATCCCATTCTTTTGCGCCATATTTTTTAACAAAATCTATTTTAAGTTTTGCTTCTTCCTCAGAAATTTGCTTTTTGCGCTTCCATTCATCTAAGGCTTTAATTAATGCCTTTTCTTTCTTTAATTCATTTTCCCTACGCAATCTAATGCGTTCTTGAGCCTTTCTATTAGCCAAGTCAACGCCATCTTGCTGTATGCCTTCAATGCTTTTAGATAGCCCATGCGTAGCCTTTCTGGTCGAATCTAATGATCCGCTTAATGCTTTAATGCCCTGTTCAATACCAAGATGATCTGACACATCACTTGCTCATAAAGTAATGAGTTAAAAATCCAATAAAGGTGCTAAATGCCGACACAACGGCCATGCCAACCCAGAAACCACCTTTTGATTGATTGGCAAGGGCTAATAATGTTTCCATGCCTTCTTCCAGCTTATCAACCTTTACGGTTAAATCATCAACTTTTTGCCATAACTGGCCGTATTTAACTGGGTCAATTTGAAAATCGGACATAACAAAACCATATCAAAGTTTAGGGAATATATTGTATTGTCCGATGTATTACAAAATGTATTTTATCACTTCTTCGGGTTTTAAAAACGCATCAGGGTTATATTCAGTAAAATCCCACCAGAGAAATTGATTCTGGGCAAGATAATCACGGGACTTTAGCAAATTAGTATTTTCTGGATGCCCATAGATTAATGGATCAGATACAGACCATAATACAACGCCAGGCTTTTGACAGTCCCATGCTAGATGCTGAAAAAAACTATCAACTCCAATCCAAGTCCGGCATTGAAGTATTAGTTGTTTTAATTCAGAAATAGGCAAATTTTTGTAAAATTCATGCACTAATTGTTTTTCGCCCTCTACACCTACTTGCACAATATGTATATTTTTTGGGATTTTTTGTATAAGTTCTTCCCAATATGGATAGTTTTTAGGGTTGTTTTTAATGCTATGCAATTTTTTAGCAAAAGGGGCAATAATAATCATAAATATAGCTTTCTATAAGCATTTTCTAAACTGTCTTTCCAATCCCATTGCGCCATCTTTTTATAGATATTCCAGCGGTCTAAATCCTCAAACAATGCTTGTGCTTCTGCTATTGATCTGCCTGGCACGATTTCTGGATAGCAAGTAAATACCATAGGGTTATGTATATCAGGTAGCACATGAGAAAACACGATATGATCACCAGCCCCGCAATTAAGCACAACAACGGTGTAGTCGGCAAGCTGTAGTGTATTTCTAAAAATTTGTTCATCATGGGCGTACATCCCTTCATTTGTTTCAGACCTTATGCCGCCTTGCGCTTTTAAATGCCAAGTTACTGCATGAGGGGCAACCAGTAATTTATATCCTTTTTGATGCAATCCATAAGTAAATAGCGTTTCTTCCCGATGGGCTACACGGGATAAACCTAAGTTATAGTCATGTACGCCAGCACGATATAAGAATGAGCAATGCAAATGCTCTACAAAATTTGATTTATTGATAATTCCCCATTGAATATTGGGTTCTTTATCAATGTCGGCAATTTTTCCTGTAGATTTTGATGTATCAAATATTGCTGGTAAAGTCAAAATTGACCCACCAACTGCGCCTATTGGATTGCCAACTTTAGACACTTCGCTTATATAGGTATAAAGCTGTTCTAATACATTGGGTTCTGGAATAGCATCATCATCTACACGCCAAACCCATTTGTAGCCCATCTCATTCGCTTTTTGATGGATATGATGCTGACCTTTTTTGTCGGCAAATAACCATTCCCATGCAATTTTCTTGTAATCCAATATTTGAAATATATGCTGGTATATAGGGTTTTCCCGCATATCTTCGGGATTGTCGTTATCGTCAAAAATAACTAACTTATCAGGGGTTTTAGTCTGATTGGCTATAGCCATCAAAACCATTGGCAAAGTCGTTGTATAACGCCCTCTGGTGGCCACAGAACATAAAATTTCTTTCCTTTGTGCCGCTTTGTCCCATTTGGCAATCATTAGATTAAAACGATTGTATTCATTGATGGGTTGCGGATAACTTGTAATTTGCCCATGTTCCCCAATATAAGAAATATCAAAACCTTGAAAATGACTTTCGTTTATTCCGTGTAATTTGTGATGTTCGCCCCAAAAACCTTTTGGTTCATTCCAGGGACAAGTAATCAATAGTCGTTTGCAATGCTTTTTTAGTTTTTTGGCAATTTCTAAACCATTATCTAAATGCTCAATGACTTCAAAAGCAATGATGGTGTCGTATTGTTCTAGTGGATAAGTGTTGATGTCGGCATTAACAAATTTGTTAATACCATCCCATCCTTGTGCTTTGGCGTTTTCAATGATTTTAGGATCGTAATCTAACCCTGTATATTCAATATCTTTTGGCAAAAATTGTCGGCCATAGCCATTAGAACAACCTATGTCTAATACTTTTTTACCAAATAAATTTTCTTTAGCCCAAAAATAACGGGTGGATTCTCTAGGATAAACTGGATCACCCTTTAAGAATACCGCCCGTTCATAGTTGTTCATCAACTCATTTACTTCATCTTGTTTTGTCATGTTTTTATATTATTTAATGCGGATAAACTGCATCGACTATCATGCCCGCTGTTAATCCTGTTCCGAATACAATGCTTGTGCCGCTAGTTACTGTTACATCAGTACCGTTACGCATTTTAACGCCATTCAAATACACCTCAATTTTGCCAGATGTATAACTTAATGATGTGCTAAATGTTGTTTGGCTTGCGGTGGCGGTAAATGTGTCATAAGTTAATGCAATGCCATATCCGCTGTACCCAGAATAACCGCTATAACCCGATACGCCTGATCCAGAATAACCTGAGTAACCAGAAATTCCAGAGTACCCGCTATATCCGCTAATTCCTGATCCAGAATAACCACTATAGCCGCTAATGCCTGATGCGCCATTAGTACCATTTGTTCCAGAATAACCAGATATTCCGCTAAAGCCAGAATAGCCTGATGTGCCAACTGCGCCTGAGTAACCGCTATATCCAGAATAACCGCTTACGCCAGAACCAGAATATCCGCTATAGCCTGACACTCCAGAACCGCTATAGCCTGATATGCCTGAGTAGCCAGATATACCGCTAAAGCCAGAATAACCGCTTATACCGCTGTAACCTGATTGGGTATACATTACTTGAGTTGCGGTAACAATTACACCTGGCGTTACTGGCACAGTTGGCCCAGTCTGTGCGCTAGTTGTTGTAATAGAAATGCTTGTATTAGAAACTGCCCAAGCTAATTGCAAATAATCACCAGCGGAAACTGTTAAAACATAATTAACTGCGGCAATTAACGCACCAGCACCGCCATGCGCTGTACCTGGCACATTGTAAATAGAATTACTATCTGCAACATCAGAACCATTTTTTCTTAGCCATACATCGACATTATCGCCATTGGAATCTGAATTTGCAAATTGCAATGAATATTCAAGATTGTATGTACCAGCATTTGCAAATTTAATTTGATTACCAGAAACAATGTTTACGCCATTAGCTTCAAATTGATTACCAATGTTTACAACATAAGCTGTTGTTGTATTTGCGGCAGTTTGATTGGTTGTGTCATAAAAAGAACCATAAAAGCCTTGTACGCCACCGCCACCGTTTTGACCACTAAATCCTGAGTAACCAGAAATTCCAGAATAGCCACTTTGACCAACTGCGCCAGAATATCCAGAAATTCCAGAATAACCAGAATAGCCACTTACGCCAGAGCCAGAATATCCGCTGTAACCAGAGTAGCCAGAAACACCACTACCGCTATAACCAGAGAATCCGCTAATTCCTGAGTAGCCGCTGTAACCGCTATAACCAGAAACGCCACTACCAGAATAACCAGAAATGCCGCTGTAGCCAGAATATCCAGATACACCTGATCCGCTATAGCCTGAGTAACCGCTATATCCACTTACACCACTACCCGAATATCCGCTAATGCCAGAATATCCAGAGAATCCGCTGATGCCAGAGTAACCACTTATTCCAGAATAACCTGATGCACCATTAATTCCGCTATACCCAGAAATACCAGAATAGCCAGAATATCCACTAATGCCGCTACCCGAATATCCAGAATATCCTGATACGCCAGAACCAGAGTAACCACTAATACCAGAATAGCCACTAAATCCAGAAATACCACTATAGCCTGATAGTCCATTTTGCCCACTTATTCCTGAGTAGCCGCTATATCCTGATACTCCGCTACCAGAGTAACCGCTGATTCCAGAAAATCCAGAATATCCACTTGTACCAGATTGTCCAACTGCGCCAGAATATCCTGATATACCACTAAATCCTGAGTAACCAGAAACACCGCTACCAGAATAGCCTGAGAATCCACTAAAACCACTTATACCGCTAAATCCAGACCAGCCCGATACGCCACTACCAGAATACCCAGAAAAGCCGCTATAACCGCTTACACCGCTACCGCTAAAGCCAGATATACCAGAGTAACCAGAATAGCCAGAAATTCCTGAGAAACCGCTGTAACCAGAAATTCCTGAGTAACCGCTATAACCAGAATAACCAGATGTGCCTGGTGGCCCTACAATTTCGCCTACATTATTCCAAGTCGTGCCAGACCATACATAAAGATCGCCATTGGAATCGACAATATAAGCATCATTAGGAAGATTGCCAACTAAAGGCAAATCGGCTGGAGTTGCTACTGATCCTTTAATGTTGATTGATGTACCTTGCTGACCACTCATTCCAGAAAATCCAGAATAGCCAGAAATACCAGATGCACCTACTTGACCGCTATATCCGCTATAACCCGATATTCCACTAAATCCAGAAATACCAGAAAATCCAGATTCGCCTGAGAATCCAGAATATCCGCTTACACCCGATCCAGAGTAACCGCTAAATCCAGAATACCCAGATGTTCCACTAAATCCAGACCAGCCACTTACGCCTGATCCACTAAATCCAGATTGACCAGAGAATCCAGAATAACCAGATAATCCAGATTGCCCTATTGCGCCAGAAAATCCAGAAGTACCAGAAAAACCACTATAGCCACTTGTACCTGATCCGCTATATCCGCTAAATCCTGAGTAACCAGAGTAGCCAGATGCGCCATCGTGACCAATAGTGCCGTTTTGACCTGAGTAACCACTAAATCCAGATAATCCAGATTGCCCAGATTGACCGCTATAACCTGAGTAACCACTTAATCCTTGTGGGCCAACTAAACCACGATCAATCTTGATAGTTTGATTGGGTGGAGTTGCAACCTTAACTGTCTGCCGTGCTTGTGGCACTACAGATACGGACACATTATTTTGATCCGTTACATTAACTTTTATGCCCATGATTACTCCACTACGATGCCATCAGAACGGATCAGAAAAAGTAGGAAGATGATGTAATCATTTGCGGGGTTTGATCCTGATGCGGGAAAACTAATCTTGATACGACCAGAATAAGCAACACAGTCTTGTGCGCCAATATCTAATTCTGGATCATCGGCCATTAGCCCCCAGGTTGAATCGTTAATAACTAAAGTAAATTTGCCTTGTGCGGCAACTTTATTTGTAATAGTAAGACTAATAGGCGTTGGAGTTGGGCTGTAATCACCAATATCAAACGACAAGCCATATCTTGAATCTTGCAAATTTGTAACTGTTCTACGAATGATTTGTGCATCAATTGTGGCAGATGTTAAATCTAATGGCGTTACACCATCAGACCCTACGATGTCTAAATTCCAATAAGTCTGCTGTTCCCAGACCAATTCACCCGCTATACAAGGGTTATCAAAACCACTAACTTGAGTGATCGTATTTTGCGAAAACATTGCCATGATTAATCCAATTCTCGATATAGCCCCTATGCCCTCACAGGCGGCTTTAAATCATGTCTTGTATTTTATTCTTTGGGCGGTATTACTTCCGCTTGTGCATCTAATTGCTCTTTAATTTTACCAGCCAAAGGCCCTAATCCGCTTTTAATTTGAAACTCGCCTAAAGCCATTAACAAGCCAGTTACTTCATCTTGTGTAAGTGTTAATGTAATATCTTTCATTTTTTATATTCCTATTGTGGTTAAATTATTTGTTAATTGCCGCTGTAAATGATGTCAAATCATTAGAACCGTAATATTCTGCACCTTTTGCAATTTGAATTTCAAGGTGTTCTTTATTACGCTTAACTGTATCTGCCCATTCAGCATCGGTCATCTTTTCAGGCTTACCAGCATTGAGTAGGTTTACGCTATCCATTGCGGCATCGTAGTTGCGTTGTACTTCTTGTTCAGGTGTGAGTTCTAACATTTTATTTAGCCTTTAATTGGTCAATTTCTGCTTTTAGTTCTTTTACTGCGTTAATTAGATACCAAGTCAGGTTATCAGTATCTACACGAAGTACACCAGTAGATTCTTCTTTTACACAATCAGGCAATACTGTTTGAATTTCTTGGGCAATAGCACCTAATTGAACCCCTTTTACATCAACCGCACAATTTGAATCAAGTTCAGTTATTTCTTCAGGTAAACGGTATTCAAAGTTACGAACTTGAATAGCATTAATTACATCTAAACCTGTATTGTTGCTAACAATGTTTTTCTTTAGTCGCTGGTCAGAAGTTTGTAACCAAGTGGATGAATTATTACCTTGATATACACCACCTGAACCAGGATTTATATACCCAGTACCAGCACCTTTAGATATTGCGCCATAGCCAATAACAATTTGGTAGTTAGCAGATGTTGATGCAGAACCTGTGTATGCACCAATCATAATATTTTGACCGCCAGTGACTATTCCTGTTGTATATCTTCCAGCAAAAGAACCCACACATACATTATTTGCGCCAGTTGTTACATCAGCACCAGCTTGCCAACCAAGATAAGTACCATCACCACTTGTTGTTACTGCATAACCAGATTGATAACCTAAAAATGTATTGGTTGTTCCAGTAGTATTACTATAACCAGCTTGATAGCCTACTGCTGTGTTATCAGATGCGGTGGTGTTTGATTTAAGTGCCGCATTACCAACTGCCACATTATATGAACCGCTATTAGCAGATAAAGCAGTATATCCAACAGCAACAGAATAAGAAGCATCACCGCTATCCATTGCATTTGCACCAACAGCAGTATTTTGTAATCCAGCCGCTAAAGCGTAACCAGCTTGTCTGCCCAAAGCCGTATTAGAAGTTCCACTTGTATTGCTTATTAATGCTTGATAACCTAATGCCACATTGTTGCCGCCAGTAGCCGTAGCCGCCATAACACCATTACCAACAGCAGTATTTGTAGAAACTGCACCTGTTCCCTTACCAACAGTAAGACCATTAACCGTTAAATCATTGGAAGCAATATTTGTTCCCGTGCCACCACCGCCAGTCCCAGCAACACCAGAAGAATTAAGAAAATTTGCAAAATTAGCTAAATTAAGTGCTTGTGTCATACTGCCCCATTTCTATTAAATGATTGCTCTACTAGGATATTAAGGTTGCTTGTTGGTGTTTGCGCCAATGTATAGCTTCCAATTGTTACAGAATAATCCACAGTTTCTAATAATAATACCCCATTATTATATAGATTAAATGCTAATGGATTGAAAGTAAACGGATAAGTTGCTTGACCAGGAATTGTATAAACATCAGTATTTGATGGATTGCCGTTTGGTTGGCCTTGATTATTGTTTGTCCATTGAATAACTTGCAAATCACCAGAAACAGCATTTACAAAACTAATGGTTTGACCAGATATATTATAGTCTTGTGCATTAATTACTGTACCGTTTAAGAATAACAATTCATTGCCGCTAACTAGAGTAAACCCTGATGCGGTATATGATCCAGTATTACTTAATGTATCTGAGTTTCTGCTAAAACTATTATAGGTAGTGCTGGTTGATACGGCCACAGAAGCCATAGAAATGATTGTAATAATATCGTTTAGATTAGCCCCAATTGCTAAAGTGACATTTCCAGTTGAACCGCCAGTATCGGTATATTCGCTAGGATCAAGCAATAAACCATTTTGGAATACTAAACAGTTTCCAGATAAATATTCTGTTCCCCGTGTTACATGGAAAACCGTTTGACCGCTGGAAGCATCAAAAGCGGTCATAGTGTAATTAAATGTATCTGGCGGTACAAATCCAACAACACGGCCATATACATCCACAGTCAATGTAGCAACGCTAGATGTATAAGTTTGAGCCCCGCCAGGGAAAGTTAATAATTGCGCCAATGATGCAACTACTTGACCTTGTGGGTTGTTGTTTACTGCAATTTCTCCAGTACCTACAGTAGTAGTACCAGTTTGAATAAGCTGACCAGTACGGGCATTAAGATCAATAATGTTGTAACCATCTTCCAACCCTTGCCAAATAGTAGGGTCATAGTTAGGGTCAGTTGGTACAAACAATGCAGAACCCGCTGATGGTGCGGCATTACCAGTAGCAAAGCTAATAAAGTTATTGCCACGATTGCAAAATAACAAATAATTTAATGTGCCAGAGCTACCAAATACGGGATTTGCTGGATACCAGATGTAATCTGTTGGCGTTAAATCAAATGATGGAATATTAGTATTTGCAATACCATAATAAGTTGCCCCTCTAGGATTTGAAGTAAATCCTGTACCAGTTTGACTTGTAGCATAAGCAATACTTAAATAGCGTTCTGGATATTGCACAAATGTAGTTGGCCGCCATGTAAATAAACTGCTTGGTGGACTATATAGTGATGTTTCTACAGAATTAACCATTCTGCTAAAAAAATACCAATTCCCAGGAGATACATTTGTTAATGTTACTGGTGGCAATGCAGTTGAATTATTATAGGGAACACCACTAGATTGCACGGCAGTTGTGCCAGCAAATATAAGTTGTGATGGTGATGGACTGGAATAAGCTGAATACCAAATTTCTGCATATTGCACAATGCCATTTGTAGATGTGGTTACATCAACTTGAAATGATGGGCTTGACGCATTTGGCAAAGAATTAGCAATAACTGGGGCTAGTATATTGCCAAAGCTGTTAGGCGATGGCAATCCGCTATTAGGCTGTGGCTGATACTGAGTAACGCTGGCATCATCATAAACCGATGGGTCATAAACCAATAAAGTCAATGCCACAGAAATTGTGCCGTCTGGCGCAAAGTTTTGTTCTACTTTAATTACTCTAAATAACTTTGCCACAAAACCATAATTTGCGTTTGTAACGGTAACAATGTCACCCGCTTCCAACTCTAAGCCAATATAGTTTATGGTACAAGTAATTTGCAAATCCATCCGTGCCGCTTTTAAAAACCGTGTGGCTAAAAGCTGGGCTTGCACATCGTTATTAACTAATGGCAGTTGAATGGTCTGGGCGTTTTGTGGCTCATTAGGATAAAGCAAACTTGGATCAACAAGCGATAAATTAACTGTGCTAGTGTTAAATGAACTATTTAGGCTAATGTCTGGGAATTGGCATTGAGCAATGTTATAGGTATTTGAAATATCTAAAGACACCACTTGAATAGCAGAAACCATATTGCTATCGTTAATATCCATAGCCACGCTATAAGTTGGCTGATTAATAATAATTGACCAAACACCATAAATCTCATTGTATTTAAGTAAACAATCGCAACAATTTACAATGCTTTGCACATTGTCTAATATGTTTTTAGTGGTGTCGATTGCGCCATTAAAGGTAAATCTAGGCTGTGTTTCTGGTACGCCAAGATAATTATTAAATGTAATAGTTTGGGCGCAATAAGTATTTAGCGCAGTTAAACTATCAGTATCAATTTGTGATGGGGGAATTGCCCCACCATATACGGTGCTAGTCAAATAATCATAAATAACATCGCCTGGCGCAATTCTTGAATTAATAATTTCAAATTGTGTTTGAGCAATAGATGTAATACCAGCATTGGCATTATAAGTTAATTGCACAATAGCAAATGCACAATTAGTCATTAACTTAGTATTGTCCCAAGTATAAGTAAGTCCAGATGCTTGCATTACGCTAATAGCGGATTGATTAGTATTAACTCCGCTATATGATCCGTTACTATACAAATATATATTTAAATACCCATTTATTTTGCCGTCTACTAATCCTGTGGATGGATCAACCAATCCTATAACTGCTGTGCTAGAGTTTTGACCAGGATTAACAGCATACATTTCATTGCCAATTGTTACGGATGAATCAATTGCTTTATTTAATATGATTGTTTTGGTAACAGTATTGATGCCACTTACTGTGTAATAAATTGGTGAACCAGAACTAGCAAATGAAACCAATAATCCAAAAGTGACGGGTATAGATAATGTGCCAGAGTAAGTAATAGTATTGCCAGAAATAGTGGCAACGCTAACACTCGAATCAGTATAAGTAAGGCCGCTAAACAAGCACAACTTACCACCATAATAGATATTGCCATAAGCAATGGAATCCGAGCCATTGCCCGTAACTTCGCAGAGTGAAAGAACATAATATAAGTTTTGATTATCAGTAGTGATTGAAAGATCGGTAATTGTGCCGCCAATATAGCAATTACCATAAACGATTGGCAATTTGTTATTAGTTGCTGGTTGAATCTGTAAATTAGTACCCGTTGTTAATTGTTGACCGTTGCTAGTTGGGGCTTTTGGGGCTGTTAATGCAGATACTACTGATGATGCCATCATAGTAAGTCCCATTGTCACCAATTCGGGCTGGTCAAAAACTACCCCAATTGCAACAACAACCGCACCAATAATCGCACCAATTACACCGCCACCGCCACCCATACTATATCTTCCAAGTGTTCTGTAACTTAGTTGCACCATATCTACTGAAATCAGAATCAGTAAAACAAGAAAAATGAGCTTCTTTTATTTCGCCAGTTTTCTTCATTTCTGTACCAATTTCAATAAACTTCTTAAACAGCTTTAATGATGTTTTGTCATTTGTGCTATGCCAAATAATTTCATGCAATGAATATTCGCCTTCAATAAAAAAACAAGGGGCTTTCATTGCAACTAAAACACCACTTAAATCTTCTGCAATTAATATAAATCCAGCACCAGCCAAAACCATACTTAATTGTTTTCCTACATATTCTCTTGACCATTTAGCTTCATCTTTTAATATTTCAAATCGGTGAATTTTACAAAAGTGTTCTAATATTTTGTAAATTGCGTCAAAATCAAATTTATTTGCAAACCTAATCATCCAGCCGCAATCCCTGGAATTCCACCACCAATAAGATTTCCTGTTATTTGAGTATTTCCTTGCGATGTATTATTGCCAAAAGCATAATAAATTGTTGATATAGTGGCAACTCTATTCATTGATGTATCACCTGGCGTAAAGTATTGCCAACTTGCATCATTAGTAAATCGACCAACTGTTCTGTTTTGTAAAATCATTTGAATGTTTGCGGCACTTACTGTAACCGTACCCACATACATACGCACTTCTTCCATCCATTGTTCGCCAATGTTGAAAGTATTAATAAATCCATAGAAATACTGATAAAGACCGCCAGCACCACCAGATGTAATTAAATTGCCAGCGGTATCAAAAAATCCTTTCCACATGGTAATTTGTGCGCCTTTAAGATTTCCATTTAGCACCACACCCAAAAGGGCTGTATCAATACCGATCAAAGTAATAGTGGTTTGATTGGCAGTAGATTTAATATCCCGTTGAACCTTGCCAATACCAATTAATTGACCTAATCCGTCAAAAGGCTGTGAATCCACCGCTGGTACGGTAATAGCCGTTGGCGCAGTAGAAAACCGATATTCTGTAGATGGCGTAACAATACGCACAAAATCCGCATATCGAATATTGTTAGTATTTTGTATTGGTGTTATAACTTGGCTCATAATACCGATTCAAATGCTTTAAATGGCCCTGACCATTGTATAAAGCTGTCATTGGTCATTGGGATCAAATTATAAGTTGGATATTGTTGCAAAATAATTGGGAAAGTAATTCCCGTATAAGTATTGCCGCCTAATGCAACGGTTGTGCCATATTGACCAATAACTGCATTTTCTGGTGATACTAAGGTTGTTAATAAGGTGCGGTGAACAGGAATAGTAACGGTAGTCCCAGAACCACGCATAACATCAGCGGTAGCAATATAAGCATAACGATCAACCTGGCAAAAATCGCCAGCCTTTACGATATAAGATGTTGAAGATATGGATGGCAAATTGCCTAATACTAAATTCTTGCCAGCAGATGCGGTTTCCCATTGACAAGCTGAAATCTGTGTAGGGGTCATATTGCCTTGATAAGCAATGTAGTTTACCCAGCCAGTAGAGCCAAAATTAAGGTATTGCTCTAATGATTTATCATAGTAGCGCAAATTAGCCAATAGATTACGATTTTGACTATAAAGCTGATATGCATTTGGCTTAAAAGTAAATTGAAATGGGATAACAGTAACAATTTCTGATGTAGAAATACGCTGGTTACGACTAATAGTTTGACCAACCAATCGTTGATCCATAATTGTTACTTGTTCTGACATTGCCAAAATCGTGCTTATATCTGCCATGTTTATCTACTTTGCGGTAATGATCGTTGGGCAGATTGATTGGCCGCCCATACTGCGTTTTGATTTCTAGCCAAGAATTGCGTAGCTGATTGCGTATCAATGGCCGACATTTGTTGAATATAAGGGCCGTTATAAACTACAGATGGTTGATTTGAACCGCCCATAACATCAGCCAATTTATTGTTTGGCACTACAGTACCAGCGGTTTGTGGCACAAACAATTCTGGACCATTCTCACCAACAATAGATGGTACGCCTACTGGCGGTTGTCCACCATCAGCAAAACCAAACAATGAACCAATGCCAGATAGCATACCGCCTTCTTCCATTGATCCACCAATGCTTGATCCAATGGCTTGAAATAACTTCATTTCTTGCGCCCGCAATTCAATTTTTAACATATCTGCCAAAATGCTTTTTGCTAAATCGCCAAAGTTTAATTTGCCAGTTTCTACAAACTTTTCTAACGCATTAGTCATTGAATTGGTAATAGCATTAAACATTTCTTGCGCTTGCATTGCCGCATTGTTTGAATTCTCTACATATTGTTCATATGCTTTTTGCCAACCATAACTAAATGATTGCTGTAATTTTTGCGTTGCTAATACTTCATCTTCTGTCTTTTGGACATAAGTTTCTGCGGTGTCAATAATTTGTTGTTTTTGCTCTTTAAGGGCTTTAATTACAGCTTGACCAGCGGCAGTTGATGGATCGGTTGTGGCAATCTTTTTATCAACATTGTCCAAAGCCTTTTGCATTTCTGTAAGCACTTTGGTAATTTCAGAAACATAATCTTTTTGATTTTTAGTAAGATGTGTTTCGGCTTCTTTAGCAGATAACATTTGAAACTGAATGGCCGCTTGTCTTGCATACTCTTTAGATAAATCTTGTGCTTGCAATAACTGTTTTTCGCCAGCAAATGTAACTGGTCTGTTTACATCTTGTTGTGGCTCTTGCTTTGGTGTTTCTTTTGAACGATTTAAAATCTTCTGGGCAAATTCCTCATCGGATTCAGCCATCTTTTTGACTTTATCGTCATAGTCTTTTAGGTCTTGCAATGCTTTAGAAAAGTCACCGTGAATAGCATCGGTGGTGGCCGCAATAACGCCTTGTATTTCTGTAAAGAATCCAACAATGACTGTGGCCGTATATTTAAATACTACGGCAACTGTTTCAGCCGTTGTTTGCAATACTTCGCCAAAAAACTGTATAGCAGTAGCATCTTTATGCAACGCATCATAAAGCTGTAGTAGCGATGGGAATACTGCGTTAGTAAATTCTAATGTAAGCTGGTGTGATGCTTCTTTTAACTTAATGCTTAATTCGTGTGCTTGAGTAACAGCTTGGGCATACTTGTCCATTTCGCCCTTGCCTTCAACAAGGTCTGCCGCCAATCCTTTAATATCAACGCCCCTGATTCCACGCCCAAGAACTTGAAACGCCAAACCATTCCGTTCCGCAGAATCTTGCATTTTTGCAAGACCTTGTACGGTTTTATTAAATAAATCTTCCTCAGATAGCGTTTTAAGGTCTTTTAGGGAAACGCCTAACCTGGCAAATGCTTCTTGAACCTTGCCACTACCTAATGCGGCAGATTCAATTTTTTGAGTAAATCCAGAATAAATACGGCTAGTTTCTTCGGCATCACCGCCATTTTTCATCAGGGCAGATGATAGGTTTAAAACGGATGCAACCGCTACATCATTGGCTTTTGCTGTTTTAACAACGGAATCTGCATATTCCATTGCCTTATTTGTCATTTCAGCAAATGCGGCAACGGACAGTAACTCGCCAGCCCGTTCTTTGAAATTCTGTAAGGCTTCTTTGGCTTTTTCGATGCCTTGTGTAAAGTCGGCTGTATCTATGCCTAACTTAACCCCAAGACTTGCGATATTTGCCATTTATTTTCCTTTGAACAGACTTTTTGGTGCTTTTGGATTCATTAACATAAATGTTAATAATTGCTCATTAACTTGCGCCTTCTTATCTTGTTCTGTTAATGGCGGGTAAATATACCCATACACTCTAGGTATTATATCTTGCAATTTATAACTTGGCTTACCTTTTGGCAACATTGAATTAAATTGACCAGCCGTCAATGTGCCTAATACTTCCAGAATTGCACGATTGCCAATTAGCCCATCTGCATACATTATGCAAATGTCGGTAAATGTTTCTTCGTCTATTTGGTTCGGGTCAGACCCGTGTGCAAGGATATAAGCCTTTGTTTGCCTACGGATCGACCCAGTTACTTTCCCTTTGCGGATTCGTAACTTGGGCTAATTGTTTTAGTGATGTTGTCCACAACCTCTAATTGAATAGAGAATGGGAATAATTCTTCAACCATATCGTATGTAATAGTATTCATATCAAAAGATTTATCTTCTGGCACGATTAACTTAAACATTTCGGTAATACGGTTTTCAGTAATAACTTTATTTTTAGCAGTTTCTTTTAATGATCTGCCTTTAATAAATACATCATTTTCTTGAAAATCAACGCCTTCTTTTTCAAAATCCTTTTTATTCTCAATAAATGGCGTAGATAATTCTAAATAATATTTATTAACTTTATCTTCATCAACTTGTTTAATTCTTTCAGAAATAGCTTCAAATTCCAATGTAGTTGGTACTTTAATCTGAAAAGTGTGGCCATTCATGTCAAATGAACGGGTGCGTACTAAATCTTGATTTTCAACAAATCGTTTGCCTAAAGCATTTGCAAATTGGCTCATGTCATATCCTTCATGTGTTTTGATCTATATTTCTCTAATGCCCCGCCCATATCCTTGCTTAATGAATCTAGGATTGCTGGCGAATTGGTTTCTAAAGCTGGGCGCAAAAACGGCTTTGCTGGCATTTTAGCAGTACCAAATTCATTGGCAACCGTTCTGGCATCCATTACGGCATATTGTTTAATTGCACCTTTGCCGCTGTGTAGATTATGGAATGTCTTAGGGTGAAACTTACTGCCAGGGGCTACAGAAACCCTCGCTATGACGATTTCAGTAGGGCTGACATACCTAGAGTGCTTATCCTTGTTTGTAGGCTTCCTAGCTTCGATTTGTAGGGTTGTCGCTAACTGACCAGTATCTTTACGCACCAACTCTCTAGCGGTGTTTAATGCTGGCTTCATAGCTTTTCTTGCGCCATTACGCAAAATATTGTTTTGGTCTTTAGGGCCAAAATCATCTTCAATCTGATTAATCAATTCTTCAAATTCTTGGAATCCCTCAAATTTGAAAGTTGTTTTCATTTTGGCTTAATTAAATTCTCAAATATGGAATTATTGAGTTTTCTAACGAATAAAGTAATTTCGTCTGGTGTTAGTTTGTCGGCATGATTGGAAGCGATCTGATATGCCAGATCAACTCCCATCAGCTTTTGTTGTTGCCAGCCAAACCAATCTTTAACACCAGAATCGGCTTGACCAGCAAGGTATGTCAAATAGTTTGCTAAATCGTTATTATTTTTTATTGTCGGATTCATATATTAAGTGTTATTTGACCAACCGTATTGATTACCTCTTGGGTGAATCGTGAATGTGCATTTCGCTTCTGCGTTAGGTGCATTGTCGATAGTGAATTCAGAAACACGGCCATTAAAGGCATATGCTACTGTGTTTTCGCCATCAACTGCGGCAATAACAAAAGTACGATCAATGATTCCGCTGTAAGCATCGCCACGAATCAACAATAGACCAGGATCGCTTGGATTCCATGCGGCAACAATAGTCATTGAAGTTGGTTTGCTTTGTGTTGGAATAACATCAGACTGACGGCTACCAGCAACATAAAAGTTAGCAGAAGCATCATCTTGACCAAACTTAGGGATTGCTTCAACATTTAAAATTTCGCCAGCAGAGCCAGTACCATTAGCAGAAGTACCAACAATAGATGCAACTTCACCAGTCCAAGTGGATAACTGAATAAGAGTTAAAGGTGTTGGAGTTGCGCCAGTTTGACACCATAACGATGCCGAAAACCCAGGTAACACTTGATTTGGGAGAGCCATTTTTAATCCTTCAAAAATAAAAAGTTAATAAAATTATATTATGTTGGAATGTCTAAAGTGCAATCCATAATAATATGGTTTAACTTTACTGTATCATCATAAGTATTATACAACCAAACTACATCTGCTTTGGCTATATAAAACCCGCTTGAACCACCAAATTGCCCATTATATCCGTGCAATGATTGTAATATAGTATTTGATATATTAAAAGCATCATTCTGATCTTGTGCAAACACATTAATCTGAAAGACGGGGCGATCAATGCCCTTATTATTCTGGTTTTGCCCTGTATATACTGGCTGGTGAATATTTCTTAATTGCCAAGTAATAAATTTAGGCTGTTTAGCAAAATCACGGTTAAATACGGCATATACGGGAATTGTATTGCCCACAATAGACTTAAGCTGATATTGAACGGCTTTGCCATATACGGCTGGATTGTTTTGGCTCATACTTGTGTGCTTGGATCGTTACGGTAACAAGTAAATGTAATGCTCATTTTGTCATTAGCTTCATTGACATCAGCAATACGCCAATCGTGACCACGCCAGTTAAACGCATAATCCACCTGATCTGTGGACATTGTGACGGTGTTGGGAGTGTAATTAAGCATGAATTTCACATGATTTTGATAAACCCGTTCATCTTTTGGGATAGTCAAATCGTTACGAACATCCATGACTTTAGCCCTAGTGGTAAACCACTTAGTCAATACGGTGTTAGTTTGGCCCATATCATCAACTGATATAGCAACTTTATTAACATCCACATTCTCATAACGGGCGATTGCCATTTACAGCACCAAAGATTTGTATGGGCGCAAAAGCTGATCTACGCCAAATGGCAACTTAGCCAACTGGCCAACGGTGGTATCGCTACGGTTGTTATAAAGATGGGTCAAAAGCAATAAACCAGCTTGCTGAATAACAGGATAACTAGCCAAAGGATTAGCCGACAAAGTATAAGTAACGACAATAGGATTGCTTATAAACTGATTTACTTCGCTTGGGATGCCGCTAACAATGACTTTGTTGCCAGTAGGATCATAAAAATACTGGTCAGAAGGAATTAGAGTAAATACTGGAGTTGTATCACTTGTGTAATAACCAACGGTATTAATCGTTACCCCTTTTTGACCTTGATTGTCTTGGCTTACTTCTGGCAGATCAAGCATTACTTGTGTGCCACTCATGCCATTAAACGCCCCGTAGTAGACTTTATAACTTACGGTGAATATGGACATACCCAAATAATCCTCGATGGCCATACGGGTTGCCAATTCAAGGCTAAATAGATAGTCTGCTTGGCTGGTATCGCCAACCAAATTAAGCTGTTGTAGGATTTGATCCAAACTTAGCCAAGAACTGCTTATATCTCGGCTAGTTTGCTCAATCTTTTCATAGCTAAAGGGGTTACGGACTGTACCTAAGTACGGCCCGTTGGTATAACTATCTAATGGCATATTGGCCTTATGATTCTAAACGGACACCCGCAAATACATCACGAATTGTTGAGCATACACGCTTTTCAGCATACAGGGTTACTGTACCTGGTTGTGTTTGCTCTAAACGCTGGATGCTGAATTCTTCGTGATCCACGATAGTTACAAACTTATCCCAGTTAGCCAAATAGATTGGGAAATTACCACTACCAACCACTTGCATATATGGGTTAGGAATAACTGGGAAACCAAATACATGAGCAACTGCGCCACCATCAGAATCACCAACTTCAACAAAGAGTGGCTGACCAGTAGAACTGGTTAATTCACGCAATGCAAGGATAGTATTTGGGTGCATATGCCATGCTGTACCTGGCAAACCCCAATATTGGGCTGGCAATGCAGATGCTAGGGATGCAATGTCGTTATAAACGATTGTGCCGCCAGTAGCGGTGCTTACAGTTTTAACTGTGTGCAAACCGTTTGTTGCGCCAGAACCGCTTGTACCAAATGCGGCAGTTGATCCGCTTGGATAGTAGTTTAAGCCACGCAAACCATTGGTTGCACCAGTTGATGTAGTGCCAGAACCAGCTTGATCGTTATTTTGGATCATTGACAATGCTTCTTGTTGGCTAAATTCCAACATTAAATCGCCAACAACGGCTGGATCAAGGTTGTTAATGTCATCCATTGCGGCAGTACGGATTGGCAACTGCGCTGTAATGGCTTGTAAAGGTAATTGCCAGAATGATGTAGCAATGTTTGGGCTACCAGTATTCACATTAACTGGATAACCCCAGGGATTTGTAGGATTGGTTGCGTTACCAGTCTTTACTACAAAAGCCTGATCTGAACCAATCGTTGTAATTTCTCGGCTTGATACCCGCAATGGGTTAGCCATACGCAAAGATGCAAACGCATCATCATAAATAACACGGCCACCAACCCCAGAGCCAGAGCCAGTAAGGGTGGATGCTTCTTTTAAGTTCACCTTAACCTCTTTACCGTTTTTATCGGTAAGGGCTGATTTGATTGCTTCTAGGATTAGTTGGTTTTTCATATTTCTTCCAAAAGATTAAGTTGGGGTGGTCTTTTGAACCACCCCGCCTTTATTACGCTGTTGCTGTTGCGGTAGAACGGTAAGCAATAATACTTAGCGGGTCGACGTTGCTGGTTGCTAGACGTTTTTCGCCATAGAAAGTTATGTAGCCTGGGAGGGTCTGATCATATCTACGGAGAACCATGTTTAAGCGATCAACAATGGTATGGCCTCGTTGCCAGTCACCGAAATACATTGGGAACAAGTTAGCCGCTGTGTTACCAGAGAACTCGCTTGGATTATCAACATATTTATTGACTACAACATCAAATCCCAACATACGGCCAACGATACCATCAGCATCGCCTGGGTGCATTCTTTCGAAAATTGGTGTGCCGTTAGAATCTTTCAAGCCACGGATTTGTGCCAAGAAGATTGGGTTTACCAAGAATTTCGCTGTAGGTGTCCAGTATTGTTGTGGCAAGTTGTAAATGAAGTTAATCAAATCTTGATAAGTTACATTTGCCGCACCAACTGTGTTGCCGTTAGTAGTTAATTGGTCATATACAGCCAAGCTGTTCAAACCGTTGCTAGTAGCAATACCAGAAGTACCGAACGCACCAGTAGTGATTGTGCCGCCAGTATAAGTACCATTAGCACCGTAGTTAGCATATTGATTCAAACCACGCAAACCTTGTGTTCCACCGTATGTATTTGGGGAATCGGTTTGATCGTTGTTTTTAATCATGGACAAGCCTTCTTGCTGGCTAAATTCCATCAACATATCATCAACCACATTGGCTTCTAAACCATCAATATCATCAAGTGCCGCAGTACGGATTGGGAACTGGACATTCAAGTCTTGAAGAACTTGTTGCCAAATAACTGTAGATTCAGTTGTTGGGTTAGGGCCACTAGATGTGTTGTTGTTTACTGGATAACCCCAGAAAGCACCGGCATTACCAGTTTTTGCACGGAACTGATAAGTAGAGCCATCAGTTGTTACATTACGGGAAAGGCCACGCATAGGGTTAATCAAACGGAGTGTATGGAACACAGGATCGTAAGCTGTACGACCACCAATGTTGTAACCACCACCAGTTAAAGATGAACTCTCAGTTAAGTATGCTTGATATTGTGATTCATCTTCAAACATCTTGAGTTCTTTTTCCATCGAACCTTTTTTAGCAAACTTTTTGAGTTGCTCACGAACCATCTTGTTTACATCTTCTTTGATGGTTTTAGCTGGTTTGATGATAGAAGGTGCAGTATTGATTTCAGCAACACGGGCTTTAATGGTTTCTAACTTCTCATCCATTTCAGCTTTAGCGGCTTCAATAGCGGCAACTGCTTCAGTTTTTACTTCTTGAATCTTAGATTCGTTTGATGCTTCGATAGCATCTAACTTTTCAATGATTTTGTCAGACATGATATTTCCTTATTTGATGCGTTTAGATAATGCCTTTAACAATTCTCTTTCCTCTAGGGCTTTAAGAACTGTATCAGCTTCGTTTACCACCGCTTCCAACTCACTTGGTTGTGGTGTTTCTTTAATAACTTCCTTGTTTGCATCACGCAATTCAAGAATCTTTTTAAAGACGGAAGATGCGGTGGTCGCACCTTTCTTGGACAGGCCAGCATCACGCAAGGCTTGTTCAACTAAGCGAGGATTTAAATGCCCTTCGGCATCAAAACACTCTAATCTTTGAATTTCAGCATTAGGATTGTTTGGGTACATAACTACAGAAACTTCCCGCAAACCACCTTTAGTAATCTGAAAATAGGATTCATCATCATCGTTATCATCATCCATTGGCTCACCATCAGCACCAACCCAACACGCTTCATCTGCGTATGCGCCAACTGAAACGCCACCAAATAGATTTGGAGATGATTTCAATACTTCGTAAAGGTCAGAACCAGTAGAAGTATTCATAAATAGATTGCCTTTAGCAACCATGCCATCTTTATCAAAGTTAAATTCATTCCATTGACCGACTGGCATACCCATGTCGTTATGGTTTAGAAACATTGGTAATGGTTTACCCTCAGATTTAAACTGTTCTGCCCATTCAGCAAAGCCGTCAGGCTGATAGTTAAACTTTCTACCGTCTGCGCCCTCACGCTTACCCCATGTAGTAACACGGGCAACAATATTGCCGCTAGGATTTTGGGATTCTTTGCCTTGTTTTTCTAGGCTTAGTTGTGCTTCGCAAACGACTGTCAGGTTTTGATTCATTTATAATCCCATCTTTAATCGAGTAATCGATGTCGTATATTATATGAGATTTTTTTGATTTTATCGGCAGTTTAGCATTAAACCGCCTAATCATTGAATCCAATCTATCTTTTATTGTCATTAAGTTGTGCCAATATTCATTTTGCGGGTTTGATTGCCCCCGCCACCACCAGTATCTTGTGGGCTTGTGCCTGGAATAATTTTAGCTGTTTTCGATGTTACTGGTATATCTGTAGATGATAATTTTTGTGTATTAACGCCACCTAATTCATCACCGCCATCAATTTTGGCAATATTCAAATATTCACGGGCTTCATTTGGGGTCATAATGCCACCAGCAACGCCAGCATTAACAAAATTCATTTGGTCTAATGCCGCACCCTTCAAGAAATCCTTAGTATCAAAACGGATTGCAAGGTTTGGATAACCTTTTAATAATCCCATTTTGAATTTTTGCTCAATATTAATAATCATTGGGTACATGGTAGTTTTATAAAACTCATCCAATAATGTTTGAGTATTATTATATTTACCCATTTCCAAACCTAATAATTGTGCTGGTACACCAAACAATGCACAAATACGCTTAGTAGTTTGATCTTTTAATTTGCTGGCTTCGGCATCTTGCAATGTCAGCATATGGACTGGTGTGTAAGTCATGCCCTGATCTAGCAACATTCCTTGACCTGGCTTGCTCAAATCGCTTGGGCGGCTACCAGTCATGCTAGACCATGCTTCTTTTAGTCTGGCGGCAATTTCTTTAAATTTGCTATCTGGAATTACTTGAGTTGTGCTAAAAATGCCAGATGGTTTTGCGCCATTTTGCATGACATAGTTAGCATACAAGTCAATATCAGTATCAAGTGCCACCAATTCAGTTGCCAAAATACCTTTGTTAAAACCAGCAGAACCTTGCCACGGGGCTTCGGTGCAATGTATTACCTGATAAGCGGCTAATGGCTCATCCTTGTTAAATCCGTATGTTGGTGTAGAAACACGGTATGTCGGATAACGGGCTGGGCTGGCTTGAACGGTAATTAGAGTTGCATCAAGGTTATATAACTCAATCGGGGTTTGGTTAGGGTCTTTTTGGTCTTTACGGTATAACAATGTAAATACTTCACCAGCTAGGGAATACCATAATGCCCATTGATACCAAAACTCATATTGGTTTTGAAAGTTATTTGGCTCAGTTAATAGATTTAATGTCTGTTTTGCTTTGTTTTTATCCCGTGTGCCAGATTTATCAGACTTTAAACAATCTTCAAAAGTGCCATCATCAGTCTTATACATGACTGTTAATGAACATTGCGCTAATGCTCTAGCAATCATATTGGCACAAGACATTACCGTACTATTACGGGATAGCACCGACATATCCACAACTCGACCCGCATTGGTGGCCGATGCTGTAGTTACATACAGTAATTGGAAGTTTGCGCCTTGTTGACCGCCTTGATTCTGGCGTAATATTTGGTTACCTAGCTGGGTTTGACCAAATAGAGTATTGTTTTCGTTAAGGTTTTGCACGGAAACTTCTGATGTTTGCACCTCATTTTTGGGCAAATTGTATTTATCTTTATTGAATATATCTAACATTCCCATGATTTTTCCCTTACATTTCCTAACGATTTTACATCAAAAACTTCTGAATCCGAATGAATTTGATACAAAAGGGTTATCTAAACTGCAATGGGCGGCAATAATCATGGCAATAATCCCGTCAACTTTGGCTGATTTGTCAGATTCGTTCTTGCGAACCTTGATATTTCCGTTCACATCTTCATACACTTCACAATTTCCTAGTTGCCATCCTACAAATGGGTTACCATCGTGTTTAATTTGATGGTTCATTATTAGCTTTTCTACATACTTGGAAGGATTATTTAACACGGCCATCCCCTGTCCAACCTTTTTTACAGGAATCCCAGCATCATGCAAACGAGCAACCATAGAAGCGGCATTGTAAGCATCGTAACCTACCTCTTTTACATCATACTTTTCACATTGGTTTTTGATGAATTCGCTAATCTCCCGATCATCCATTACATTACCTTCGGTCAGCTTGAGAATCCCAGATTGGATGGCTACTTCAAATATATCCAGATAATGCTTGGGTATTAATTCAAGTGCGGCTTCTGGCAAAAAAAATTGAAACTCAGCAAAGTATTCGTTTTCTTGATATCGCTTTAAAGTGCATACGGCATTTAAGTCACGGGTGGCCGCTAAGTCAAATCCGATAAATACGGCTTCTGGGTCTTGGGCTGGCAATACATCGGCAGATTCATCCCAATAATTGCGGTCAATCCATGCGCTATTGGCACTAACAAATATGTTAAGTGTCTTGCATAAGAATTCATTAAGTGCGGCTGGCTTGTGTTTGGCTTCTTCGCATCGTTGAGCAATCGCATCTTCAAATACAGATATGCCGTGCATGGGGTTAGCCTTTGCCCAGGTCTTAGGGTCTTTCCAGTCATCTTCTGGGTCTAGGCCATAAAGCAAACCAAACCATCTTGGGTTGTCAGTTGCTTCGCCATTAAGCATTGATTCAAACATCGACATATCTTCATAAAACTTGGTGTCTTTAGTAAAGCTGGCAGTAGTGATGTATATACGCAATGGATTTTGACGGGCAACCATACCAGAATGTAATACTTCAATAGAATTGCGATCTACGATTTGGGCGGCTTCATCCACGATTACGCATGATGGGTTTTTACCGTCACCAGTTTTTTTGGTGTCACGGGATAACGCTTTAAACATTGACTGCGAATCGCCAAAGTTTTTAATTTCGTATTTACTAACTTCAAACCATGATTGCGCTTCTGGTGGCAAGTTTTCAATAAATCCTTTGGCGGCATCAAACACAATCGTTGCCTGTTCACGATTAGTTGCCAAAGTAAATACTTCTGCACCAACTTCGCCAAACTTTAATTCGTAAAGAGCAATGATGGCCGTTAGTGTGGACTTACCAGCTTTACGGGGAATGTAGAGTATTACATCCGTAACCATCCGTTTAGATACATCCGTTTTTTTACGGAATCCATAAACGGCACAAATAAAGAAAATTTGGAATGGGTCTAATACTATCGGCTTGCCAGCATCAGGGCCTTTAGTGTGTTTCATGTGCGATGCAACATCTAGCACATGGGCGGGGAATCTAGGATCAAAAATCCAATCCCATTCTGTATTAGCGTATTGATCTAAAAATCGTTGACAGGATGCACGAACATTTCGGCAAACATTAATTTTGCCATCGACTACATCGTGTGCGTATTGAACCCCTAATTCCCAATTCATCTAGCCAATGGGCCAGCGGCTAATCTTGCAACTGGCGATTCTTTTCTTGTATTAGTCTTTACTAACTTAGACTTAGGGGTTAGCCCTAATTCGTTCATCAGCCTTACGATTTGTGTCAATGTCTTATCCCTAATACTAATCAATGGATTTGGTGCAAGGGTCTTGCCATCGTTGGTAGATATTATTAGGTCTGCACCAATCAAGCCAATATTACAACTCACATAGGTTTCGATCTGGTCAGCCAGCATACTTAGCGTATGTTTGTTCTGGTCATCATAAATTCCGTAACTGTCATATATGTAATCGGCAGTTTCTTGGGTGAATTTCTTTTTGTCCCAGGCTAAAGGATTTTCCATCCACTCCGCATGGGGAATTCTTTTACGCAAATTCGCACTTAGGGAATTCCCTTCGACTAAGCGCAACTCAGTTGGTTTGTTTTCCATGCGTATTATTATATACCCCCCCTCATACTTTGTCTTTTGTAGAAAATTAGC
>Ga0208388_1000053_pt1 | contig 36377 bp, 62 predicted proteins | sample CryBogCBH18Jul07_FD_185511 | JGI IMG/M metagenome (GOLD analysis project Ga0208388, IMG submission 185511) | Freshwater microbial communities from Crystal Bog, Wisconsin, USA - CBH18Jul07 (SPAdes) (version 2) | ecosystem: Environmental > Aquatic > Freshwater > Lake | place: Crystal Bog...
CAGTATCAGGCGGAGCAGCGTTAGGGGCGCAGGAAGTCTCTGCAGCTACCTCTCCTGGCACGATGTCTGGCACAGGACTTACGTTATCCACAGACCCTAATGTTTCTGGCGAACCTGGCTTAAAAGCCCCTTCTAGTTTTTCTTCTAGTGAGACCTTAACGCCTGGCGCTCCTCAAGAACCAGGTATTCAATACACCCTAGCTAACCCAACGGTAACTCCTGGCGGGGTGGATTACGGGTTTACTCAGGCTACCCCTCAAGATACACTTACGTCTGCACCACAGACAACTCCAGGTTTAACCAAGGCTCAACAAGATGCGCTACAAAGCGTATTTGGCTTTGGAATAAGTACGGCTTTAGCTCCAAAGTCAACAGGGATAGGTGGACTAGGCGTTGCGACTACGGGAGGCGGTACAACTGGTACAACTTCTAGTACAACTGGCGGTTCTCCTGGCGGTACAGAGCTAGACCCTAGCACGGGTAAATCCCCAGAGTTGGCGTGGGGCGATAAATATTCATCATTGAAGGAAGGCTTAAACTTATGAGCGCAATTAAAAAACTTACAGGCATGGGCGGAGATGTTCGCCAAATTGCTAAATTGCTTCAAGCAAAAGCTCCTCCTGGACACAAACTAGCCTTCATTAATGAAGAAGAAGCACAGCTATTAAAGAAGCGTGGTGGCTCTGGTCGTATTACTCCCGAAGGTATTCCTTCTTATGAGTTAGAAGATAGCTTATCAATTACAGGGGCATCTCCTGCAACAGAGCAAGCTCCTACACCCACTCCTCCTGCGTCTGAAGCGGTTTCTTCTCCTGTCGCAACACCTTCATCTGGAACACCTTCGGAGTTACCTGCATTAACAACTCCTTCGGATGCTTATTTAAATCTTCCTGCTCAACAACAAGGAATAACTCCAGCCATTGAAGCTATTAGAGACCCGCAAGCTGATTTTAGAAAATCTGAAATTTCTCAAGAAAACTTAGCTGCCCAATCAGTAGGTTCACCTAATGTTTTTCAGGGAACATCTGCTGAAGCTATTCCCGTTCAGCCTCCTGCTCCTGAGCCATCTTTATTAGAAAGAGCTAAATCTGCCGTAACAGGATTAGACCCTAAGACTTATGCTGCTCTTGGAATTGGTGGAGTCCAGTCTATTCTTGGAGCTAATGCCGTGCGAAAAGCTCAAGATGAGGCTGCACAGGCTAAGGCTCAACTTCAGTCTATGGCTGCACCTTATCAACAACAGGGTCAGCAATTACAACAGTTGGCTAACCAGGGACAGCTCACTCCTGCTAACCAACAGATTCTTCAGGCTGCTCGTGCTCAGTTGGCACAAGGGGCTGAGTCCAGGGGTGGCGTAGGCAATCAACAAGCAGTCAATCAAATAGCTACATTGACGCAAGGCTTGTTATCAAATCAAATGAATCTTGGTATTCAGTTGCAAGGTATGGGTGACAAGATTGCTCAAGGCGCTATTCAGACAGGCATACAACAAGACCAATATATTAACAATCTTACTTCTAGTTACGCTCAAAACATTGCTAGAACGGTTGCGGGAGCTGCGGGTATTGGTGGTCAAGGTAATGTTACTGTTACAACAAGCGGAGCTTAATAATGGATGTAGAAGATAAACCAATCGACACTACAGTAAATGTCCCTCCGTTAAAGTCTGGTGGGCGTTTGTCTGTTAACGACCTTATGGGGATGGAAGCTCCTTTTTTGCGTAAAAAAGCCGAGTTATCTTCTGAGGCGACCAAAGCCAAAGGCGAAGAATTACAAGCAAAACAAGCTCAGTCTGAAACAGAAGCAACAGGAGTTTCTGCTGCGTTTCAAAAAGGAGCAGAACAAGAACGACAAGCCAGAGAAAAATACAAAGCAGATATTGCTGCTAACCCATTACCAGCATTTGTCCCGTCTAAAGAAGATGCGGGAGACATGGGTCTTTTGTTTACCCTTACAAACATTTTAGGTTTTGCGGTAGGGGCAAAAGGTCATGCACAAGCATCCTTGTCTGCCATGAACGGTATGCTTGAAGGTCATCAAAAAGGCAGAGAAGACCTTTATAAACGTGAAAAAGACGAGTTTGATAAAAACTTTAAAGTATTGATTGAAAAGCAAAAAACATTAAGGCAGGAAATGGAAGACGCTATTAAGCTGTCAGCCACGGATAGAGAGGCTGGACAACAAGCAGCTCATCTTGCTGCCGTTCGTTCAGGAAGTGATGTTGTTAAAGCTCAAGTGGCTCAAGGTAGGTTAGTAGACGCTTACAAACAAGTTGAAGACAATCAAAAGATTGCTGAGAAGGCTTTAGATATTGTTGAAAAACAACGTGAAAAAGACTTAGAGTACGGTCGTCAAAAAGAACTCAAGCAAATGGAGATTACTGCTACAAAGTTAAAAGAAAACAACAAAACGGCAGTACCAATGATTCAAGGTATACGTGGTATTGAGAGACTGCAAGAACAATTAAGAGACCCTGAAATAAGGACTGGTTTATTAGCTAAAACAGCACCTTGGATGGAAAAATTAAAGTCTATTTCTAAGGCTGGAGACAATGAAGACTTTGAGTCTGTTGTAAATAGAACCTTAACAGGTGATGACAAAACAACGTTGTTCTTAAAGGACGCATTGCTTGAATCTTATGCTATTGAACGTGCTGCCAATGCTGGTCAACGAGTTACTGTTCAAATGATGAAACAAGCAGGACCTGTTCTTGACCCAACAAACTATACCCCTCAAACCTATAACGCTTTGCTTGATACTAGGCGTAAAGTGTTGTACGACAACTTGCAAGATATGGGCTATTCTCCTGAGCAGATTAAAAAGTCATCTGCTGCTCATGAATACACGCCTTATGGCGGTCAACCTCAATCAGCATTAAAAGAAGTTAAGACTCAAGCGGAATTTGATGCGCTGCCTTCTGGAAGTGAATATTTAGAAGACGGTAAAAAATATAGGAAACCATAAAATGCCTAGTAAATTTGGTGGTATTGCTGTAGAAGATAGTGCTCCAAGCGGTTCTAAGTTTGGTGGAGTTGCCGTTGACGAAACTCCTTCTCCCAAAGCAGAAAAACCCCAAATGGGTTCTAGTCAGCTTGCTTTTAGCAGAGGATTAGCCGAAAGCGTTTTAGGTTTTCCTGGTGATGTTGAAGCTATGTTTATTCCTGGTGAGCCTAAATATGGCGAAACCATGTTTCCTACGAGCAAAGAAGTTTCAAAATCCTTAACTCAATTTGGTGTTCCTGAATCAACAAAACGCACAAAATCAGCCGAAACTGCTGGAGAGATGTTTATTCCCGTTGTTACGGGAGGCAGAGCTTTATACGGATTAGGCAAGTATGGATTGGCAAGTGCTAAAGATTTGATTTCTGGCGGTGGTGCAAAAGTAGAAGAATTAGCTAGTGCGTTAAGAGGTAAGTTGCCTGGTTATGGTAGGGAAGCTGAACAAGCAATCACAGAGCGTGCAGCAGGAGAAACTCAAGCTGAATACGAAAAGCGCGCCAGACAACAAACCGCTTTAAAAGAAGCGGAACAAAAGTTTACAACTGAGGCTCAAAAGAAAAGCGAAGAATCTGCTCGTTCTTTTTCTGATTTAGGAAAACCGAATAAAGTCGCTGAGTTAGGCGATGAAATGCAACGCAGAATTACTGGCACAGAGTTTACTGGCGGAGCAAGAAGACAGCAAAGAGCTTCTGAAGATTTTGGTAATTATTTTAAACAGGCAGAAGGTTTTGAAACTTCAAATCCACGGCAAGTAATGCTGTCTCGCTTGCAAAAAATGTCAACAGACCCAGGAGCAGGTTCTGCGGGTAGAGCTTATGCGACTCAAGCGTTGAAAGATTTAGAGCAATCTCAAAACGCTATGGGAGCAGAGTTAGAGTTTAGAAAATATTTTGAACAAGCGTCAGCTCCTCAGAAAGAAGGATTTACGGCTGTTCAACAGGATGCAAATAGAAAAGTTAGCGATATTATTGGTGAAGCGTTAAATACTCATGCTCCTTTGCGGGTAAAAGCTAGAGGAAATTACAAAGAGTTTAGCACGCCTTTAGACGCATACGAAACTTTGTTTGGCAAAAAAGGTGTTGCTACAGAAGCGGGAGTTCCTGGTCGAGTCAAGATGATGCCGACAGATTATCCAAACACTTATTTTAAAAACAGAGACACTCTTAACGCTTTACGAGAACAATTAGGCGGAGATGAGGCAGCTGTTCGTAAATTTGCTAATCAACACGCAGTTAATGAATTAGAAGGAAAAACTGCTACCCAGGCTGCTGATTGGATAAAAAACAACTCTGGTTGGGTTAATGAGGTTGAAGGTTTAAATACTCGTGTAAATCGTTATGTCCAAAAACTTGCGGAAAACGAACAGCAAGCTAAGAAGTTGTCCGAATCTGCCCAAAAACTAGGAGCTAAAGCAAAAGAAGTTGGGACTAAGCGAGAAGTTACTGAGGCAAAGATTGCGGAGACTGCGGGTCAACAAAGAGAAAGAATCAATAAGTTTAAAGACGATTTGAACCTTTATCCTGAAAAGTCTAAAGCTGTTGCAGAGAATATGCTGAAGTATTTGTCTGACAACAAAATATTACCTGTGGATAAATTGCAGAATCTAAAAAAAGAAATTGATGCAATATCAGAAGCTCAGGACGCTGCTAGAAAGTCAGCAGAAGTCAGACAAAAATTTGTTAAGTACGGTATTTTGTCCACGGGGGCAGGATATGGCACTTATGAGATAGGTAAATCACTGTTCTAGGAGTAATCATGCCATTACGTAAAGGAAAGTCTCGTGAAATCATTTCAGAAAACATTAGCAAACTCACAAAAGAAGGTGGTCGCCCCAGGAAGCAAATTATTGCTATCGCTTTGTCAACGGCTCGTAAACCCAAAAAATCAGCCAAAAGGAAGTCCAAAAGATGAGCGACAAAAAACCTAATCTATCCGTTGGCAGAGGTGAGAAGCAGTCTGTTGCAGCAGGTGGTGGACTTACCGCTAAAGGCAGGGCTAAATACAACCGTGCTACAGGTAGCAATTTAAAAGCGCCCCAGAAGTCTGGTCCACGTCATAAGTCTTTTTGCGCCAGGTCTAAGAGCTGGAAAGGCGAAAGAGGCAAGGCTGCTAGACGCAGATGGGGTTGCAGATGAGTAAGAAAAAAGATAAAGGTATCAGTCCAGCGTTAGAGAAGGCTATTGCAGACCTGCTAACTTCTACCATGCTAGACCCTACCGCTTCTCTGACTGACAAGACTAAGATTATTGACCGTGCTCTAAAACTTGAGGCTTTAAAAGCAAAAGTGTCGGATGATGAATACGGTTCAGGATTCTTTGACCACGCAGACGAGGAAGATGATAAGGATATATGATAATATGATTACCTTTAACGCAAAGGGGGGTAATTATGGATTCAGTAGCTTTAATTCGTCTAGCTTTAGAAGTCATCTCAGACCGATTGATAACGATATTGGCGTTGTCGATGAGTTGCGGTCTGACTTGTTACACGCTGTGGGCGGGGGATTGGACAAGAGTCGCAACTTTGAGTATATTCGTACTATTCAGTTATCTAATGGTAACAAACAAGGAGAGAAGTAATGCCAAGCAACAACCGAAATATCAACCCGATGAGTCCGAGTGACGCTTATGAGAATAGCCACATGGCTAACTCTAAGCACCAAAGACCTCATGAGGTGAACCAGCAAATAGCCAAGTCCACACGTCCACAGTTACCCAGAGACGGAACTGCTGATATGGAACGCTGGACTCCTGGTCAGTTGCCTAAAGGTGGCTTCCGTGCAGTCTTTGACTTCTCTGGCACACCTAGCTACAACACTAAACAAAGTCCTACTAGGGGCGCTGGTAAAAAGGTGTATTAATGGCTAATAATATTGCTTTCCAAGCCATGGGTAACACTGTGGCTTTGACATCTACTTCGGGGGTGCAGTCAAATGTCGCTACCATCACGGCATTGACTCCTTGCCAACAGTATTTGTTGACCAACCAAGACTTATCTAACATTGCTTTTGTTCAAATTAGTTCGTCTAGTTCGTTCAACATTGCTGCCCCTAATGCAACAAGCAGTTCTTTCGTTATTCCTGTTTCTCCTTTTAACGAAAAGGTTGTTACGGCAATTCAGGTAAGTTCTACGTCAAACACCTACGCCAGAATCATATCTAGCGGTACATCTACGGTCTACATCACGCCTGGAGAGGGTTTATAGACCCGTTTACGTTGGCGATGATGGCGTTCTCTGCTGTAAAAAGCGGAGTGGCTGCCTATAAAGAAATAAAACAAACAGGCGGAGAAGTTGTTCAAATCGTAAACGAGCTGAGTGGTGCACTTGGCTCTTTTTTTGACCATCAAGACAAGGCTAAGAAGGCTGACGCAGAACTCAAGAAGAATCCTCCCAAGGGTAAATCCTTACAAGCTATCGCCCTAGAAAACGTACTGCGTAAAAAGCAATTAGAACAGGCTGAGTACGATTTAAGGCAGATGCTTGTATACGAATCGCCTCCAGAGCTAGGCGCTGTCTGGACGGAGTTTGAGGCAGAAAAATCTAGATTAATAAAAGAACAAGATGCTCTAGATAAAGCTCAAAAAAAAAGGAATTGCTCGAATCACACGAAAGGCGTATACGAGAAGGAAATCTCAAGGTGGGAATCGCAATCTGCATTGCTGTTTTTGTCGTTGCGTTTACCATTGGCGGTTTGATGTATCAGATTCATCTCTGGACAGAGGAGCGCAGGAAAGAGGAGCGTTGGTATATTGAGTTTCATAAGAAATTCGAGGAAAATAGCAAAGAGATAGAGTGCTATAAGATATTTCGAGAGACAGGATACTTACCTAAATACTGTAAGGATTGATATGGATTGGTTAAAAACGATTGCCCCCACTATTGCTACAGCTCTTGGTGGACCATTTGGAGGATTGGCTTATGAAGCAGTTTCAAAAGTTCTTGGAGTTTCTCAAGACGATGCAAAGAAAATGCTTGACGATGGCAAGCTCACTGCTGACCAGATTGCAAGCGTTCAGCAAGCGGAAATAGCACTCAAGGCTAAGGCTCAGGAGTTAGGTTTAGACTTTGAAAAGGTAGCCGTAGAAGACCGTTCTAGCGCTAGAGCTATGCAGTCTAATACTCATTCCTGGATTCCTCCATTCTTGGCAGTCGGTATTACGGTTGGTTTCTTTGGCATTTTGTACGCCCTTATGACGGACAAAGTGACTAAATCAGATGAACTAATGATTATGCTTGGCTCATTGTCAACTGCCTGGACAGGTGTTATTGCTTTTTACTTTGGCTCTAGTGCTGGTTCACAGGCTAAAGACCAACTGCTCCATCAATCAACACCTTCGGGGGCAAAATGATTAACTCAAGAGACCTGAATGAATTACTCCCAGAAGTCAAAGCCAAGGTCGAACACTTCATCTCCTTATGCAAAGATGCTGGAATTGAACTCCTCATTACATCCACTTATAGAGACGATGAAAGCCAGGCTGCGCTCTATGCTCAAGGGAGAACTGCTCCAGGCAATATTGTTACGAACGCTGGACCTGGTGAGTCTTATCATAACTACCGCTGTGCTGTGGATGTTGTGCCTTTGGTTAATGGCAAGCCTGATTGGGATGGAAGCCACCCAGTTTGGTCTACTATTGGAACGCTTGGTGAACAGTCTGGTTTAGATTGGGCGGGTAAGTGGGTGCACTTTAAAGAGCTTGCCCACTTCCAGTACACAGGCGGGTTGACTATTGCTCAACTAAAAGAAGGCGTTGCCATAGCCTAGAAAATTCTAAAAACGAATTTCGCTCCCCCGCCACCAAGAAAAATCGATTTTCCTAATTTGGTATGCAAACCATATTAAGAGGGTCTGCTATTACAAACTGGTAACCTCTGCCTACAGCGTCTGCTATAGCCTGTACGCCCACGATGTGATGTTCTACCCATAATATGGGTTTAAACGTACTTATGGTGCTTTTAGCGCCTTTTATAGCTTGTATTTCAAAGCCTTCTACGTCAATCTTGATAAAGTCGCATCTGGGCAAATCCATAGCATCAATCGTTATTCCTCTTACCATTGAATTACGCATAAATGTGTTTTCTTCGGTTTCTCCAGATTTAACCTGAACCGTACCGTAGTCCATCTTCATGCTGTAATCAATAATTGGCAAAATCAAAGATTGAGCACAGTCTGAAATTGCTGCGTTATGGGCGTAAATATTGCTTATGTCGTTAAGTGCTATAGACCCACATAGTGCGTTATAAAGGATTCTTTGCGGTTCAAACGCAATAATTGAAATATCCTTGCGTCTGTGCGCAACAGGAATACTGAAAAGCCCTATATTTGCTCCTGCGTCTATAACTATCGCTCCAGGTGTCAATTTATCGACAAATTGGAAGATATTTTGTAATTCAGGCTCTATGTGAGTACGCCCCGTCTTGGCGAGAGCATCTATTTGAAAATCACAGTTTCTGTTGACTATGATTTTTCCGTAAATAGACTCTACAACGGTAAAGTTGTTAATCATGGCGTTGGAGTAAGACCGCCTTCAAACAAATAGCTACCAAAGTGACCTAATTGCGCCCAGGGAGCGGCCCAAACCTTTAGTCCTGCCTGTCTAGCCTTCCAGCAGAAGAAGTAGTCCTCTGAGAGCAGTCTTTCTGTGCCTGGCTCTATAGCGCAAGCAAAATACTCAGTAATACGGTCATTAGAAATAGCTCCATCTAAGAACAAAACGTCATTGTTGTAACTGTTGACAACAGACTCAGACTTCATGGTTTCAAAAGTAGACCTCTTAATCAGCATAAACCCTGTACCGCCATTAAAGATTTCCACAGGCTGGTCAACGGGAACAGTTACGCTACCTGCATAGTCCTTTAAATTGACTACAACGCTTGCTGTGCGTGTTTTTAGCCTATCTGTAGGCACACCTTCCTTAACGGCTTTCTCGACCTCTGTCCAGTTAATTTCTTTCTTAGGGTAAATACCGCAAATAATGTCTTTATCTGCCTCAATCATCTTGATAATGTCTTGCGGATTGAACTTAATGTCTGCGTCTATAAACATCAAGTGAGTACATTCGGGGCGCTGCATAAACCCGTGAGCAAGTGCGTTTCTGCCTCGCTGAATCAAAGACTCGTTAAACATAGCACTAAAAGCCATGTCATAGCCATTTTGATTGAGCACAGGACCTAGTGTTAGCATACTTTGCGTAAAGTACCCTGTACACATTCCTCCGTACATAGGTACGGCTACGAAAATATTACCTTTTTTTTCCATGATGTTCCTTGTAGTTAAGAATTGACAGACTGTGAGATTACAGGGGGTCTGTCAGCACCTGTCCTAACTTCGGGATTTGCTCCCGTAGTTGCCTCTCACTGGAATGATGGTGAGACGTGCGGGGGTCGAACCCACGACCAACAGATTAAAAGTCTGCTGCTCTACCAACTGAGCTAACGTCCCTTTCATTTAACCGTGAGCTATTTTAGGCGTTGAAATAAAGCTCATACCGTCCTCAAAACCCTGCTGATAGGCTAAATCATAGATTTCCTGAAGACTCATGTTCTTGAGTTCTATGATATGTCCTCTATCCGCAGAACGTACTTTCCAGTCTTCGTGCTCTTTCTCCATCCCCATACTTGTATTTTCCATCCTGCTTCCCTTACTTTTGGTAATAGTTCACTTGCCATTATTTTCTTGATTCTGTCGCTAACGCCACTGGCTGTTGCCTGAACCGCCAAGGTCTCATCTCGCTTGATAGCCAATATATCTATAAAGCCAAACAAGTCCTGGCGTATTCTGGCGTGTGGATTCCACTTTTCAACAATAGCGACCGTATAGCCTTGCTCCCGCAATACCGCTAATGTTCGAGAAGTTGGAGATTCCTTTGCCATCAGAAGGGTACGTCATTGTCATCACGACTTCTGTTAAACGTATTTGGCTTCCTTGCATAACCTGGAGTTACCTCTTTAGGTTGCTGCTCCTCTAGCTTCTTTTTCTTGAGCCAATTATCTTCACGAACAGAGAACATGGTTGTGCCCTGTTTTGTCTCTTTCTGCCACAAACCAAAGTTAACCCGCTCCCCAGCCTTGTAGTCTAGGTCTAAGACCAAGTGACCTGTAAAGTCTGGACCTTGCGGATGCTTTTTGTTCTCTGGAGCTACATAAAACAGAGTTCCGTAGCCTTGTTTGTCGGGATAGTTGTTGTTAGTTGCCATGTGTTTCTCCTGATAAATATTTGTATTGGGCGTACTCTTTCCCGCCCTCTCTAACCATTTTTGTAATGATGCGGTGTCCCTCTTTTCGAAGGACTTCGATATGGGCTGCAAGCCTGAACGAACCGTAGTGCTTGAGGGCATCCTGTGGTGTGATGGTGAGTCCATTTTGTAGGTGTCTCAAGATATTGCTCTTTTGAGTTCCTAAACGTCCTGAGACACTGACTGCTTTGGGAGTGGATTACCCCCTGCCTCTGCGATAGCTGCCTTAACCTTCAGTTTCTCAACTGTCGTAAACCCGTCAACTACGAACTCATTAGCTACTTTCAAAGACTCTACCTTCTTAGCCTTATCGTCATCACTAATCTTGTTGGATGACATGATTCTGCTAACCATGTTGCCGTAAGCACTAATCCAGTCTTCCACAGAGTGGTAACTAGAGTGTGGCTCGTCTAGGTTTGGTACGTAGAGCTTGAACGCCCCATCTTCATTTTGAATAACAACATCCTGATTCTCTGTCTCGACTCGTTCTGCAATACCCATGTCAATCGGCTTACTTGGCGTAAAGTCTTGTACCTCCTCTGGCGTATAGACCCCAACGACACATCCTGGGTAGACAGACCTGATACCTTCCGATACGCACCTAGCACGTAACATTGCCCGAGGATAATTCCTCCAGTTGTCCTTGTTTGCAATCCCAATGCTCTTAGCTTGCGCCAACGACCATGAGACTTCAAGAGACCCTCCTGACGGATGGCTAAATACGCCTGTGACCTTCTCATCTGTGTAATCCTTCCATTGAACCGAACCTCCTGCCTGTTGAAAACGTGCAAGCATTGCATCTGCCTTCAGAGCTGGTCTGCCTTGGATAATATGAAAATCCCTCATTGCTATAGCAGGATGCAAGTTTTCCGCTTGACAGAGCAACATAATCGCCATTGCTTCCTCTGGATTTTTAAATCCAAACATTCTCGATTTAGATGCCACTTCAGCCATCTGTTGAATATCTGCTAAAGGTACGATATTAGACATGAGCTACCCCTTTGCTAAGGTTGTATTTTGTAATGTTTCTACGTGATGCCTCAATTTGAGAAGGCTTCATCTTTGTCAAACCAGTCTTAAATGCGTGTATTTTGTTCTCTTTAGGAGTGCACCATTCAAGATTTTCTACATGATTGTTTGCTTTGTTTCCGTCAATATGGTTAACGTGAGGTTTACCATTTTTAGTTAAAAAAGAATCGGCAACCATGCGGTGAACTTTTTTGTTCTTACGCTTACCATCTTTGAAAAGGCAAACGTATTGATAACCACCTCTGTCTACGCAAACGCTTAACCAGCGACCCTCTAATCGAGAGGCTTTAGGATAAGCCCACACACGACCTTCTTTGGTTACAGCGTAAAGACCTTCGTATTCGGTTACATCAATCATCTTTATTCTCCCTTGCTTTCATCATTTCATCTGCTATTTCGTAAGCCTCTTTAGCAATATGGTCAATTCTATAAACTTGATTCCAAGGCTTATGAGCAAATAGCCCTTGCATGGCTAACCCTGCAAACCAGTCTCTAAGACTTACGGGTAATTGGATTTCCATTTTCTTTTCTTCTTGCTCTATATTCTCTTTGTCTTTGATTGTATTTTTCACGATTTTGTTCCACCCATTTTTTATACGATTCGTCACTGCACTTATTGCAATAACTTTTTCTTTTTAAAACCCCTTGTCTATGTGCATCCAAATAAAAATCATTTTCATGTTTAATTGATTTGCATTTAGGACAATATTTGTGGTCTTTAGGCATTTCTCGATATGTATCTTCAGGCATAAATGCGTGTCTTGTATTACATGACAAACAAACAATGCCCAAAGTTCCATCTCTGTAATGCTGAAGCGTAGCAACCGTTGAACGACCATCTTTAGCTCTCCAATTCATCTTAACTTTGCAATCTGGACAAATCATTTCAGGGTCAAATAAAACTTCTAATTCTTCATGACTAGGAACATATTTATTTGCTTTTTTTGCTCCAGACCTCATTGAGCCAAAACGATAATGCCTCTCACAAAGTTTTTGATGACCTTGTTGAATTACCGATGGTTTTTCACACTTCGCACACTTCATAATAATCCTCCTTGTTATACCAATGGTATAGCATCATGGATTGTTTTGCAACTCCTTTATCAATGTATCTGCTAATTTCACGCACATTTTTACTATTTCCTGCGTTTCTTCTTCTGAATCATCGCAAGATGGACTCATTGCATTTAATGCTTGTCCTGCATAGTATTGGCGCAAATCCATGCCTTGTTCTTCCACAATTAACCCTGTGGTTGGGTGTTTGTACATGATTGGATATGCTTTCATGCTAATTTTTCCCAAATAGATAGTAGTGTGTCGATAACGGAACTAGCCGTCAAAATGTATAGTGCCCAGTCAGGATTACTCATTTGTACCCCACTGGACAAAGAGTTTCATCGGCAACCACAACTATTGGAGGTACAACCATACCAATGAAAAATACACCAATAATCAAGTTCCATGTACTGAGCTTGTAAACCAAAGAAGGATTCTTGTCATCAAATGCACCTATACAATTCCCGTATTCGGTTCTTGTCGTGCATCCAGAAAGAAGAACAAGAAGGATAAATAAAATGGTTAGTTTTTTCATTTTAGTAAGAACCTCCTAGAACCTGGGAACTCCCTGACAAACTGCTTATAAATGTCAGGCATGGATTGCTCGAATAACTTGGCATCAAACTTATTGCTTGCTTTTGCAGCCTTCCATGTTGCCAACACTTTCCCGTCTATGGTCTGTAAACTTGCAGCAGTTTCCATAAACCCAGCTATTAGGGTCTGTAACTGCTCCTCACGACCTTCCAAGAGCTTAATTTCCTCTTTGATGCTACGTAGAGCTTGGCAAGCCTCCTCAACGCTCCTAGAAGCCATTCTGACGCTTTCTGGCGTATCTTTAGGGTAAAGCATCTTCACTTGCTCTAAGTCTTCTGGCGGGAGAGTAGTCCCTGCCTGTACATGACCCCATATTTTTGCCATGTTTTGAATTAACTCATCCTTTTGTTGGTTAGAGATGTCAAATGGGAACATGACGAACTCTTGTCCGCCAAATAGGACGGCTAGGTAGATGCGAGTATTTCCGAATACTGCGGTTTCGTGGACTAACTGAGCAAAATCAGCGTCAGGAATGGTATTAGAAATATCGTCAAACTTATTACGCACACCAGCGTTATAGTTTTTGCACTCGACCAGAATTGTTTGTCCATCTTTTGTCCCTGCAAAGTCAAAATGTGATTTAAACCAAGATTCTTTCTTATGGGTTAAGGATTCTTCAATCTTGTTGAGTTCTACTCCTAGTTTTGCCTGAGCCAGTCTGCCGATGACGGGTTCCATGACGTGACCCATCTGGACGGCTTCTATAGCTGACAAATCTGGGATGTCCATCTTCCCTTGTTTGGTGAGGATGACCTCATTAGCCTTGCCTTGGGCTACTCTGCGGGAATCTCCTGACCAGATAGCGGAATTACGTGTTTGTGGTGTGAAATCAGACATGGTTAACCTCCAAAGTAACGGGTTCAACGTTAAAAGGTGAGCCAGATTGCTCTTTAGCCACAAAATAGTTGGCTTCCATGCGACAAGTATCCTGGGTCTCGTAGTTCTTGCGTTCTATAGAGCAGTAGGGTAGGTCATCGTAAGGCGTAGGAGAGCCGTCTACAGGGCTTATAGTGACTTTACGGGCACATTTACCAAACTCTGGCTTATGGCTTTCCTTACACGTGTAATAGATACAGTTGATACAGAATTTCATAGTGTTTTCACTTTCATTTCTAAGTTAGGAAATATCACCACATATATGATGATGAGAGGATTATAGCATTAGATGATTAGTCTAAGATAAATTATTTTCTCCTATGTTGTTTTTTTGTTTTAATTTATCTTCTATTGCGGTATAAATCATAAGAAAGTCTGCAAAATCTAAATGAACCGCATATTTGTTGTAATTTATATTATAGATTTCAGATTTTTCCTCATCAGTCAACCCTACCCATTCTTTAGGATGAGTATAGAGAAGAACTCCAGAAGAACCAACTGTAACTTCTCGCCAAATACCATCGTTAAACTTTGCAAACTTTCCCACAGGCTCTTGTTCTTGCTTAATGTTTTCTCGTTGGCAATATTTACCGCAAAACCCACCGCAACTTGAACATTGTTTATCCATGTGTTACTCCTTTATGCCGTGTGCGGCTTCGATTGCTCTGGCAATTCGCATCGATGTTGAACCTTCTCGCCTGATTGCACTTCCCCGTGATGCCTCTCGAACAATTGCGACAATCTGCTCGTCCGTCAACGGCTTGCGTTGTTGTGGTTTGGTGTAGAGAGGCGAACATTTGCCACCTGGGTTGTCCCAAACCAAGTTGTCGCCACCTTTGTGATGCTCAATCCACGCTACAGGCTCACCCTGCTCCCGAATAGGGGCTTTCTCATCCCAATAATCAGGATAAACACGAATAATATGCCCAGGCTTATGCGGGTCTAGTATTTCTATGAACTTATCACCCCAATACGCTTTTGTTTCTTTTTTTATATTCATACTGCCTCCAATCCACTCATAAGAGTTACCAGGTTACCCAGTTCCTCCCTAAACCCTGCAGCATCTACCTCTGCCTCTATAAGTTTCTTATATCTTTTGATTAAGATATTCACCTCAGATATGCGTACATATATCTCTATATCTGGGGTCTTCTTATATTTAGCTTTTAGCTCTGCTTTTCGTTGTTCTAATAGTTCTATCATTCTTTACCCTCCTTAAGTACATCCCCAACTGTTTTGTGTATTGCTTTATATCTCCAAAACCAAAGACCATCATAGTAAGCGAACGGCTTACCCGTACGCTCAACGTACTCAAGCCATCTAAAATCATGGGCACTTATCTCAACTGGATACCATGCAAACCACTTATGGGGCTTTGATAGTCTCTCTATTTTTTCTAAATGGGTCTCCCCGAAATCTATCTTCATTTTTTTACTCTCAAGTTAGGATTAAATACTCTCTCTATATATATCTACATGGGTCTCTATATATAGTCTTAATACTCTGCTTTTTGGTGGACGTACCTAGCCTCCTAGGTTACGCCTTCAACTATGCTTCTCGGAGCCACAGCACCCGCCAGTCTTACGCTCATGGGGCACTAGCTTCGCCACCCCTAGGACTCTCTCAGAGCTTTCCCACAGTAGTCCATTTCCTCTAACCCTGTCGTATAGCAACACCGACAATTAGACGATTACATTCGTTAGGACAATAAAAAAAGGCTACTTTAAAAACCCCCCTAATCGCGTCCCCGTTATATTGGGGTAGGAGAGTTATCAAAATAGCCTTACTTTCTATTGCACGCGACTGCAATGGGGCTAACTATACCACAACTTTATTTATTGGGGCAATTAGGACACTTGGGGGTTTTCTGGCATACCCCCAACTCCTCACACCTAGAAACCAAGATACAGCACCACTACACTTGCACCTGCCACAAAAGCCCCTATAAGGTATAGTACTAGGTCTTGGGTGTCTAGTGTCACTTGTGCGCGAGGGGGTTTTTCGATACCAAAATCGGGTTTATACATTTTTTTCTCCTTTGTTGTCTAAGTGTTCGCTAATCTCTGCTAACCATTCTCCCGCAAATATAGCCTCATTATCAGGGGGTAAATGGGGCAAAGCCTTGATTAAAGTCTTTCTAGCCCCCTCCAATAGTAGGTTCGCATTACCTTTGTTTAATTGCTCTATTTTTCTGTAAATATGCAGCAATTTAGCATCTAGCCGATTGTCCGTGAGTTCAAGATAATCGGCAAAGACCAGGCGCAATAATTCCATTTCCATCTCTGATAGTTTCATGATGAACCCCCTGCAAGTGTTTTAATACAATCATTTAATAATAATTCAAGAGTATTAAAACTCTGATAATCATCTGCATCTGGGTCGTTTATGATTGCTAGAATCTCTTTTAATGAGTGTAAAACTTGTTTTATATGTTCTTCTTGATAAGTTCTCATTGTTTGACCTCTTTAATTGTGAAACTATCAGGCGTGAGGGTTTTATCCATGAAAAAGCCTTTAGAGCAATATTCAGGCGCTAAAACCTTAATCCAGCGCTCCGCACGCTCTAAGCTATGAAAATAGCCATGTACGGCTAACGGGTTAGATTTTTCAACTACTTTATATCCAATCATACGGTCACCTCAAAAGTAGCTAATTTATATCCCCTGCGGTTTTCTAGCTTATAGCTTAATTTAAACTCTTTTCGTCTTAATTGATTAAGCTCTACTTTATCTCTGAACATATTAGAGCCTACTTTAGTCGTTACCATTGAGGGAGTAGAAACCCCTAGATTCAGGAGATAGTTAAACTTTTCTTTATCATCCATGTTATTTAAACCCTTGATAGAGTCACCAACGCCATTAAAGAATTGGTCGTTAACGTCTTTAATAATTGCCGTTACTTTCATAATTACCTCATAAGTTAGGATTGATGCAAAATAGCATCCCCTAGAAGCCTCATAGAAGCCCCTAGAAGCTGTTATTTAAGCGAATTGAGGCTTAGGCATGGATAACAAGTTTTTAAGCTCATAAGTACTCAAATACTCTACTAGCTCGTTGATGCCTTGTTTTACCTTGCCCTGATGCTTTGACGTAGTAACTGAATACTTATCCTTGTTTACAAACCACGTATTGGATTGATAAACTGCTACGGGAAAGTGTTGACCATAAGAGTAAACAACATATTTATCTCCGTCAACGAGAGCAAATAGAGTGCCATTACAGTTGAAAGCCTTACGCTCAGAAACTAATGCGGGAACTTGTTTAAGTGTAGTTTTCATGATTAAACCTTTAGGAAAGATAACGATAGTAAAAGCACTATCGCATAGCCCTACACGTAAGGCTATACGCTATCGCTTTAAGCCGTAGCCAATTCCTCACGAATGTAATTAGTGCTTATGGTGCGTCTACTTGCATCGTAGCCCCGTGGTTTATTCTGATTACCGCAAAGCATAGGATAGAGACTAAATCCACAACCATTCTCAAACTTACGGGATTCGATAAGCTCATGTTTAACCCAGCGAACCCTTATTTCTAATTCTTTAAGAGTTCCCGTAAATTCCTCATTATGTATTGTCGAGAATGGCATCATCATAACCATGCCTTCAGATGCTCCACGATAAGCCGAGCACGCTCTAATCATAAATTTGTATTGTTTCATTTTGTAACCTTTAGGAAAGATTGTTTAAGTTAAGATTTAAACGATAATTACTTATCGCTTAATATGTATTATATATATATAAAATGTATTGTCAACAATTATTTTCTAACTATTTACCCTATGTAGAATAAAGTATTATCATGTATTATTGTCGCTATATGTATTCATATATGTAGAGCTTATGTATAATATCTTATAGAGATAATATCTATGATGTGTCTGTTATATGTCTATATATTAAACAAGCCTATACAGACCGTAAGCAAATAGCGGGGTGACTATCACCGCTCTTTCACAATAAATATTTAAGTATTACCTAAGCCTATGCCTCTCCACAAAGGGAAAGGACACGTGTCATAACTATGCAAGTCATAACCATGCGTGCGTGGCAAGTGTTGGGGACTGAGAGGTGTGTTGTGCGTGCCCCCCACACTGCCCCCCCCATAAAAAATTTTATATATCTGACAGACGGTCTAGCGTGATGGTGTCGAGTAGGTTGATGGCATGTGCTGCTGAGTAGACTATACGTGTGGGTATACGAGCGTGTACGTTATAGGTGGGCCACATAGGTCCTGTATCTACGCCTTGTATACGGTTGACTCCTTTTGCTAGGCATCCTATGTCTGTGACGGTCATACCCAGTTCTAGGGTGGATTGGCATAGCCCTGTAGGGTAGGTGGTGATGACTGTTGAGCCTTCGTCAATATACTTCTTGGTAAGTCTCTCAAAGAACCAGGGGTTGTAGTCTGGTAGCTGGTTAGACATGGGGACACTGTTGACGATGAGTACGTCATATTTGGGGTACTTTTTCCTGGTTAACTCTGGGTAGTCAAAGAGGAAGGTATCTGGAGTTTGTATAGGGTTCATGACTCCTAGTTTGTTAGCCAGGTAGGAGAACCAGTCTAGGTGAAAGGCTACCCAGTTCTTGTTTAACGGACTTCTATAGAAATATCCGTCTACCCCTATCCAAGCGTTGGTAGCGTCTCCCCTGTGGGGTAAGTCCTGCAGAGTAAGGGGGACACCCTCACAGACGGGGAGAAGTTGCGGGTGATACTCTTGTTTGCAGTAGTGGATACATTCAATACTGGAATCTTCTTGACAAACCCTGCGTAGGAAGTTGAGGTGATGGAGCTGGTCGCCTAAGTGGTACTCGTTGTAGGTCCTGATTAACATTGCTTCTCCTTAAAGTTATGATATTATATGGTTATAGGTAGAGGTGATTATATGGAGATATTAGAGATAGAAAAAGGTAGCTTACTGCCTAGCCCACGGGTGGTGTACGCATATCCGTATGACAGTATGGAGGTGGGGGATAGTTTTACAGTTCCTGTGACGGCAAGAGCGAAGGTGCTCAACGCCAACTACAGGGCATCTAAGAGACTGGGATACAAGTTTTCTAGCAAGTCAGAGGGTGAGTTACTGAGGGTCTGGAGAGTATTGTGATAGAACTACTGTGGATGAACGAGGATGAGCTACGTGAGCACTGCCACGAACTGGTAGAGGCTTTGCTTATTTCTGAGCACCACAGGATAGAACTTGTTAACAACATGGGGAAAGCGTTAGCGTATGGATACAACAGAGGATATGCAGATGCGTCTGTACAACTCAAGATTGAGACTGAAGAAAGAGATGCAAAGAGCACTCTCTTGCATTAGCCCTGGGTCTAAAAGATACCTGGCAAAAGAATGGAGGGAGAAATACTCTGACATTGTTTATCAAGAATTAATACGGTGTGCTAAAAACCGTAAAGCAGCAGAAGCAATATCTAACTGGAATATAGAGGAAATGAAATGATAGGCAAGAAATTAACAGCAGCCGTAGTCACGGTAACCAAAGGTAGGCCTGAGCTAGACAAGTGTATAGCCTCTATACAAGCTCAAACATACCCTGTCCAGCACTACCTACTGTACGACAACGGTATGCTCCCCAAACTCCTCTTGCAGAAGAACCAACACGTCTGTGTATTTCCAACAGGCATAGCCCATCCTGACAAAGATGGTCGTAGATGGTTGGCTGCAGTACCTCACCTGATAAACGAAGACGTAGTGTTCTTCTGTAACGATGATGATTGGTTTGACCCTGACCATGTAGAGTCCCTTATGGAAATCATTAAGCGGGGTAACGACTGGGCGTATGCACTGCGTAAGATACATGACAAGGACGGTAACTTCTTGTTCAACGACAGGTGTGAAGCCTTGGGTGACCTCCATGAAGACTGGAACAACAAGGGTTGTAACTTTGTGGACTGGTGTATGTGGGGTATGCGAACAGAAAAGCTAAAGGGAATATCTGCAATCCTTGGTATGCCTGGCTTTGGTAGTGACCGTGAGTTTTACAGAGTAGCCAAACAAATGTTCCCTAAGTACGGTACGACCAAGAAGCACAGCTTTAATTTCAGACTGGGTGGTAACCCTGGTAGTGTGACAAAAGAGTTCTTTGATGCTGGTCACAAACACATGACAGAAAAGTACGGTGAGACGATGCCCTGGGAGGCGTGATGGATTTTGATTTACAAAAGTTCTATAAGTTCTGTGCCGAGCTAAAGATTGAGACCAAAGAAGAAGGTCTCAAGAAAATGGGTAAGCTCCTGGGGACACAGACCTATGTTATGGAAGAAATAGATAGGGGGTTAAAAGATGACGTTCATTTCTTTGTTATTCTCAAAGGTCGTCAGTTGGGTATCACTACTGTTAGCCTTGCCCTTGATTTGTATTGGCAATTTACTCACCCTGGTTGGCAGGGTACTCTTGTCTCCGACACTGAAGAAAACAGAGATATGTTCAGGTCAACTCTGGGAATGTATATTGACGGTTTACCCAAGGAGTACAAGATTCCTTTGGTTGCTCACAACCGCAATCAAATGGTCCTCAAAAACAGGTCCCGTATTTTTTACCAAATCGCTGGAAACAAGTCTCGATTGGGTCAAGGTAAAGCTATCACGTACCTACACGCAACTGAAACAGCGTCTTGGGGCAATGACGAAGGTCTAGCCTCCCTAATTGCATCTCTTGCAGAAAAGAATCCTCAGCGTCTGTACATCTTTGAATCCACCGCACAGGGATTTAATATGTTCCACGACATGTACAAGACTGCCAAACGAGCTAGAACACAACGTGCAATCTTCTGCGGATGGTGGCGTAACGAGTATTATTCTGTTCACCCTGACTCTAAAGAGTACAAAGTCTACTGGGACGGCAAGTTAAAGCCTGACGAGAAAGAATGGGTGAAAGAAATTAAAAAACTGTACGGGGTTGAGATAAACTCCCGTCAAATGGCATGGTGGCGGTGGAAGATGGCTGAGGGTATCAAAGACGAAACCCTTATGTATCAAGAGTTTCCGCCTACAGAAGACTATGCTTTTGTAATGACAGGTACGAGCTTCTTTTCTAACAGTAGGTGTACAGATGCAGCCAAATACGCAAAATCCCTCGACTACGAATGTTACAGATACGCCTTTGGACAACTGTTCCAAGACACAGAGTGCCTACCGTCCTCAGACCGTCTGGCAACGCTTCGGATATGGCAACAACCCGTTGACACAGCCTACTACGTCATTGGAGCAGACCCCGCTTACGGCAGCTCAGATTGGGCTGATAGATTTTGTATCCAGGTCTTTAGAGTCTATGCAGATGGACTTGACCAAGTGGCAGAGTTTGCTACCTCAGAACTCAACACATATCAGTTTGCTTGGGTCATTGCCCACCTTGCTGGAGCGTACAAGAACTCAACTCTTAATCTGGAAGTCAACGGACCAGGGCAAGCAGTCATCAACGAACTGAGAAACTTAAAACGCCTGGCAGCAGCCATACAAGGTCCTATGGCTAAGGACATGATGGACGTACTCGGCTCTATGCAAAACTACATTTGGCGTAGAAACGATACGATGGGCGGTCTGTCTAACTCCATAGGTTTCCTGACCACCTCATCATCCAAAGAACGTATGCTCTCCTACATGAAGGATTACTTTGAGCGTGGCATGATGGGCATCTTCAGCATGGACACTCTAGAAGAAATGAAAGGAATAGTCCGTGAAGACGGATTCATAGGCGCACCTGGTCGTGGTAAGGATGACCGTGTAATTGCAGCAGCACTGGCAACCATTGCATGGGCAGAGCAAGTCCAACCTAGACTTATTGGTATGCGTTTGTCAAAAGAAATGTCGCTACGTCAAGATGAGTACACCCCTGAACAACTGGCTGTTGGCAAGAATGTAAGTAATTACTTAAAGATGATTGGCGTATACGGAGGCAGAGATGCGTCTCACTAAGTCTCAACTGACAAAAGAACTTAAATTATTCCTAGCCGACAAAGACAGAGGTATTTCTATTAAGAACTTTTGTGAGATTGCAGGTATATCTGAGCGTTTGTTTTTACTCATGATTAAAGAAGACAAAGCGCCAATGACTGAATCTTCTCAGCGTGGACTAAACAGGGCTTATGAGCATTGGAAAGAAGGGCGTATACGGGTAATGAAAAAACATACCAACGAGACTTATCCTGATTACAGGAAAGAACCTGCGCCCCCAATAATTCCGATGAGTAAGCTCGTTATGACAAATACGGGGTTTAAAGTCCAAAATAAACCCGTAAATAGGCATGACTATGCGAATTTTGGCAATATTTTGATAACAAGGGGGTAATATGGCAGTTTTAAAAGATTATTTGTGTACAGAGCACGGTGTATTTGAATCTAGGGAGGCAAAGTGCCCTATAAAGTTCTGTAAAGGCGAATTATCGGTAATTTTCCTAAAACCAGTGGGTTTAAAGTCCGAAAAGACCAAATCTAACGACAGAAACCTAAAACAACTGGCTTTAGAGTTTGATATGACCGATATTAAGTCTACAAGGGCTGGAGAACACCAAGAAGGCTATCTAAAACGCAAAAATAAGCTATCTGACAAGGAATTTGCTCAGGCTGGTGAAGCTATGGCTCATAATCAGAAGATGCAAGAGGAACAGCTTGTTCAGCAAAGAATGAGTGGCGCAATGTGGGGTAATGGTGGTAATATCAACCTCAAATCCGTCATGTCAGGGCAGTTTAAACCTGTCGCAGACGAGTCCGTTAGCGTTTTACCGAAAAGTGTAGGACAATTTGTACCACCTAAACCTGGCGTGGGGACTATGAATGACCATGAGGGTTTGAAGATTAACACCAGCGCGGAGTAAACATGAAGATACCAAAGGGGATGCTAGACAGAGATGAGTTCTTTAGGGACATCATCTACAAATGTGAAGTTTCTTTGGCATCTCGTAAAGTAGACTATGCCTCTCTGCGTAATTGGTATTTGTTTGGTAACGGTCCTGACGAAGCTCCTGCTCTTTACAACAAAATATTCCCGCACTTAGACCAGGTTACTTCCTTCCTGTATTCGGCTGAGACAACTCGTTTCTCTATCAACCTGGGCGCATCTGTCCCTGAGAACGAGCACAGGAAAATACCAACCCTTACCAAAGCGCTCAACAACGAGTGGCTAAATAGCAACGCTGACCAAGTTTTTTCTACAGCTACTACTTGGGCGCTTGTCTACGGGACAACTTACGTTAAGCTCATCATGAACAACGGTATTCACCCGTACATGGTTGAGCCTGGGTGTGTGGGCGTGTTGCGTGAGGATATTACCTACACCGACAGGCAAGAAGCCATCATCCAAAAATATTACATCACCAAGTCTGAGCTATACACCAGACTGTACAGCCACCCTAACAGGGACAAGATTATTCAGCGCATGAACTCCATGCCACATGAGAGGACTGAAATTGCGAATGGTCTGGAACGTATTATTATTTCTCAGTCTAACCCTACTATATACGGTAATGTTAATTTGGATTTGGCTGGTGGCAATCGTTACAAAGCTGAGGTCTCTGAAGATACGGTAGAGATGACCGAGCTGTGGATTTGGGATGATGACGCAGCAGATTACAGAGTTGTAACAAAGGCTGACCCAGACATTATCATTTACGAACGCTCGGGCGAAGAAATGTTTATGAAGGGTGAGTTGCCGTTCATTCAGATTTGCCCTAACCCGCTGTACGACTATTACTGGGGCGGGTCTGAAGTTCAACGCCTGATATACCTTCAACAGTTACGTAACAGACGGATGACAGAGATTCTTGACCTGTTGTCCAAACAAGTTTCCCCTCCAACGGCTCTGATTGGGTTTACAGGCATCCTTGATGAAAAGAACTTTGCACTCAACCGTGCGGGGGGATTACTATCCACAGATATGCCTAACGCTAAGGTAGAAAAGTTAGCGCCCACTATGCCTCCAGACCTCTTTGTTGAGATGCGGGAGATAGATGCTATGTTTGAAGAAGCGTCTGGCGTAGGTAACGTTCTCCAGGGTAAGGGAGAAGCAGGGGTCAGGTCAGCAGGACACGCAAGCCAGTTAGCCCGACTGGGGTCATCGAGAGTAAAAAAACGGGCGCTAATTATCGAAGATTCACTAGAAAAACTGGCTACTCTTTACCTCAAGTGTATGCAACTCTATGATGATACCCACCTCAAAGATACGCACGGTGTACCTTTCATTGCCGAACAGTTCACCAAAGAATTTACGGTTAAAGTGGACGGACACTCTAACTCCCCGATATTTACGGAAGACACCCGTACCCTGGCGTTCAACCTACTCAAAGCGGGGGCTATTGACAAAAAATCTTTACTTGATTTAATAGAGCCACCAATGAAAGAAGAACTCTTGGAAAGATTAAAGCAAATGGAGGCAAAACAGGCTGCGCAGCCACAGCAACCTCCTGGCGAACACAAGAAAGAACACAAAGCACCTGGCGGTAAAAAGGAGCAATAATGGCAACAGGAAATGTAGGAGGTCCACAAACTCAACCCAAAGCAGACCAGCCACGGGTGACCACGGAAACTTTACGCAAACAAACTACTGGACCAGGCTTGACACAAAGAACCACTGGTGTTAGAAATACGTCTGGCGGTAGAACCCAACGTAATTACGCCAGAACCTAAAGGAAAAAATCATGATGCACAGATACGGTAAAAAAGGTCGCAAGACTCGTAGATAATTTCTTGAGAGAGAAAGAGGGTGTGGCTGCCTCCCCTTACAAGTAGGTGACCGCTGCTAAAGGAGAAATCTCATGGCACGTAAAGCTCGTAAACACAAGCGTAAGTAATTTCTTGGGGGCAACCCCTTGAAATGAACCGACATTGGACGGTATGTCGTAAAATACCGTCCACCCTATTGACAAATAGTTTGTAAGTGGTTACAAACTAGGGCAAGGAGAAAATATGAGTGTTCCGTCAGATAAGTTAATGGAGTTAATGGGAGGACAAAGGTCCGCTGGTACTCCTGTCCCTAACGCACCCCCGCCTGGGGCTAATATGTCTGACGCTGAAGTTCCTCCAATGGGTTCACCTATGTCTACCCCAGAGCCTAAAATGGGTTCTAAGGAAGCAGCAAAGATTAACCTCGGTATGGCTCAGGACTTGCTTGAGCAATCATTACCCGCATTAGGCTCAGATACCGAAGAAGGTAAAGCAGCTCTAAGTGCAATAAGTGCAATCAACAAAGTTTTGGGCGCACGTAAAAACAAAACAAACGAATTACAACAGTCAGAGATTCTTCAGATGTTGCAGACACTTCCACAAGCTGGTGGTGGCACTCCTGAAGGAAAAGCTATGGCTGCTGCACCGATTCCTGGTATGCCTCCTGCTGGTGGTATGCCTCCCGCCCCAGGTGGTATGCCACCTCCCCCAATGTAATCAGGAGTAATCATGGATTTATTTAAACCCAGAGGTAATTCTCAACCACGTAGACCTACCGACAACAATAAGAAAAACGGAGTTGTTATAAACACACCCCGTTATGCTGAGTTTGGTGGATTGTCTGGCGCATCTAAAGTTGCTGCCAACATGATGCGTGTAGAGAAGCCAGGTGACGGTAAAAAAGTTATTTAATACGATAAGAGGGTAACATCATGGCATTAGAAAATCTTTCCTTAGAAGCACGAGACGAGTTAGCATCATTGATGCACACTCTGGCTGAGTCCCCCGACACACGGGAGGACATTCTTCGTTTGACTAAAAAAGTTAAACCTGGTCTCAACATTCCTGAAATTGATTTGAAGGACAAGACCAATAGCGCACTTGAACAAATGCGTCAGGAAAATGAGTCATTGCGTAATGAGTTCAGAACTCGTGACGCACAGGCAGAACTAGAGAAACGCAGAAAGTCACTTGTCAAAAAAGGTTTGGTTTCATCTGAAGATGACATTGATGCGGTAGAAAAACTTATGTTAGAGAAGAAAATATCTGACCATGAGACGGCTGCCGAGTATCACAGATTTATGAAAGAAGCTGCGAAGCCTACTCCTACTGGGTACAATCCTTCCGCTGTTCGCCAATTTGACCTTGGCAAATACTGGAAAGACCCACGGGGCGCTGCGCAGCAAGAGGCGGTTAGAGCTTTCCAAGATTTGAGAAAGCCACAACGCCCAATCGGTTTGTAAAAGAGGGTGTAATTTTGTCAGGGCAGAGATGCCCATCTTTAAGGAGCTAATATGGCTATAGGTGGTGGAATTCTGCCCCAGACAGGTAGTTCGCAATTCAATGAGTTGACTTACGTTACTCGGAGAGCGTTCATTCCGAAACTGGTTGTGCAGTTATATAACAGCACGCCTCTAATGGCAGCGTTGATTGCAAACAGTCAACAAGCCAGTGGTGGTGTTTCTTCAGTAACTGTACCTGTTCAGGGTGCACAGTTTGTTAACGCACAATGGTCTGACTACAGCGGTTCATTTGCTCAACCTTCAGTCCAGCAAGGTGCTTATAACGCTGAATACGACCTCAAGTTGATGATTTCTCCCGTACCGTTCCTCGGTATGGAAGGTGTTGCTCAACAAGATGCTGCAATCATTCCATTGATTGAAGCTCGTATGAATGACGCAACCAACGTGATGATGGATGCAATGGCAACAGCCTTGTACAACAACACGACAAACAACCAAGCCTTTATCGGTCTCCCCGCAGCGGTGGATGACGGTACTGGTGGCGCTACATACCAGACTACTTACGGTAACATTAACCGTAGCACCTACACATGGTGGCAGTCTAAGGTTTACAACGCAGGTAACGTAAACCCAACAAGACAAAACATTCTTCAGTACATCTCTGGAACAGTGAAAAAAGGCGCAGAAATGCCTTCATTCGGTGTTTGCGGATTTGGTACTTGGACATTATTGGCTCAAGACTTTGTCGGTCAAGAGCAATACGTTATCACCCCAGGCTCAGGCTTTGACGGTGACAACAATGGTCCTCAAGCAGCTTTCAGAGCATTGATGGTTGCTGGCGTTCCAATTTATCCAGACCCATATTGCCCAGAAGGTACTGTGTACTTCCTGAACACTAACTACCTCAGCCTCTATATCCATGAGCAAGGTTCATTTGTGTTCACAGGATTTGAGTCCACACTCCCTAACTGGCAAATTGGTTACGTAGGTGCTGTTCTTATGATTGCTGAGTTGGTGTCTGTCAAGCCCAAGTCAATGTCTAAGGTCAACAACTATAACTACCTCTCACTGTAAGGAGCACACTAATGTCATTAGCATTAAACAAAATCATCCTTGCAAATGCAACAGCGAACACGCCTGGTGCGTACTTCACTTTTGCTAACATTTCAGCAACAACCACAGGTAACGTTATCCCAGCAGGAACATATTTGATTCCTGGTACAGCTAACGTTTTCATCACTGTAGCTACTGCTGTTAATGCAACAACTGGAAACATCACTGCTGTTTCTAACTTGTACGCTATTAACACAGGTGGTATGGTTATTTCTGACGGTGTTAACGTATTTGCAAACGCTACTACCAACGTTGCCAACGTTACTGTTTTGACAGTTGAAGGTGGTCAGGCTGTTTCTGGTACTTATAACAACGTTTAAGGAGTAAACAATGGCTAATCCCGATTCAGTCAGTCAGTATTACCTGGATTCGTTTGGGGGTGGTCGTATTGGTTCTGCCTTAGCTCAATCACTTGCAACGGTTGGTAACGCAGTTGTTACTATTCCGTTGCTCACCGGTGGTTTGACAAACAGTGGAAACGTTACAGGTTCTGGTTCAGTTATTCTTCGTAGAATTACGTTAAATAACCCAACAGGGTCTGTAGCTTCTGCTTACGTCACAATTACAACAAGTAATGATGGCAACGCTTCTAACGCAGTTGTTGCCAACGTGGCTTTAAGTACATTGTCAGGTACAGGAAAGTTCCAAGACTTAACCATTGCATCTCCTTATTTAGCTTCTACAGCTATTACAGGAAATCAAACTCAAGCTCTCTATGTGAACGTAACCACCGCAAGTGGTAACTCAAACACAGTTAGCATCCAAGTGTACGGTGACGTAGTCCAGTTCTAATGGAAAACGTTTTTGTCACTAATCGTAGCGACACCGAATTGACCATAGGTTATGACGGTGTCGTTTACGAGTTTAAACGTAATGAGACTGTAGAGATTCCAGTTGCTGGAGCAGTACAGTTGTTTGGTTACGGATTAGACGATAGAGAACACATTTTGGTTCGGCACGGGTGGATTAAAACTCATGCGGAACTTGAGGAAAGTTTAAAAAAGCTAGACCAGTTTGTAATTACAACTGAGAAGCCAGGAAAAAACAGCTCGTTACCCTCGGCTGTAGGAGTTGTACCCCTTCGGGTTGAAAAATCCGTTGGGGGGAAATCCTCTGAAAGACGGGTAGCTTAACTATGGATGCTTCATGCCAACGCTCAATGATTACCTTTATCAAGTTGAAAATCTGTTGCATGACTCCAACAATAACTTTTGGTCGCAGTCTCAGTTAACAAATTACATTAACGAGGCTAGAGAAAGATTAGTTAGAGACACAGGATGTTTGCGGACAGTGCAAACTACGTCCACGCCTATTGCATCTTCTAACCCGTACAACAGCACAAACACAAATCAAACACCTGCAACTCCGTGGGTGGCAAACACTGCTGTGACTGCGGGGCAATATGTTTTTAGCAACGTCTACATTTACCAGTACCAGACTTCTGGAACTTCTGGCTCATCAGCGCCTCCGTACCCTACTGGCTCTAATGTTTTTCCCCCATCTACTGCTTTTGCAGACGGTACAGCAACTTTGCTCTTTGTGCAAAACGCTGAGATTATTCCCTTCCAGTCATTGCCTAACGCAATTAATACGATTGACATCCTTGGTATTAATTTATACTGGGGTAACAGTCGTATACCTATGCGTTATCTGCCTTGGTCTGACTTCACAGCTCAATTACGTTATTGGCAAAATTACATAGGCAGACCTATTTGTTTCTCTGTATACGGGCAACAACAGATTTATATTGCGCCTATACCTGACCAATCTTACTATATTGAGTTAGATACTGTCATTTTGCCGACAGCTTTGTCTTTGAGTACACCAACAGCCGTAGACCAGATATTAGACCCCTGGTCAACCTGTGCCCAGTATTACGCAGCCTACAAAGCTAAGTTTTACGAACAATCTTACGGTGAAGCTGAGATATTTAAACAGGAATACAACAAGCACGTCCTGAATGTCTTAAATAGCACTTATACAAGAAGGATTCCAAACCCCTATAGTAGTGGAGGTTAGGAATGGCAGCAGCAGAGCAAAAGAAAAGCTATGCGGTTATCAAGCAATTCAAGGGAATTGACACCAAAGCCAACCGCACAGCAATCGAAAAAGATGAGTTTTACTGGTTAGAGAACGCCATGCCCGTTGGTTCGGGTAATTTGCGTATTACGCCTCAATCTACAACTGTCAATAACTCGTCAGGCAATACGGTTGTCTTTTCCAATGCTGTCACTTATTTGACAAGCGCCAATATTACGGACGATTACATAGTTGCATCTGAATCTAATGGTGCAATGCAATATTATGATTTGACCGCCCAGACTTCAGGCAATATTGCGTCTGCGGGGACGTTTTCTGGCTCTGGCGTTAGCGCAGCTCAGTGGCAAAACACCAATTTATTTATCGGAGACCCGTCAAAAGGTCTTTTTGAGTGGGATGGAGGTAATTTAGTTGCCATAGGTTCTGTGGGCGTTATAGCATTGACCAACCCAGGTTCAGGTTACACGGTTGCCCCAGACGTTGTTATAGGTGCACCTAATCAGACAGGCGGTATACAGGCTACTGCGGTGGCTACGATTTCTACGGCTAATACAGTTAGTTCAATATCGCTTACAAATGCAGGTTCTGGGTACACATCACCTCCTACAGTTACCATCAAGGGCGGGAACGGTACAGGTGCTAACGCCATTACCGAGCTAACTACGTTTGCAACTGGCACTGTAGCGGTAGAAGTTACTTCTGGCGGGTTTGGATACGGTTCTAGCGGGTCTTTTTACGTCACATTCTCAGGTGGAGGCGGTACAGGCGCTAACGGCACGGCTATTGTCTTGGGTAACGTGGTAACCCAAGTTATTATGAACAATCCAGGCTCTGGATACACTTCTGCGCCTACTGTGAGCTTTGCTGCGGGGTATTCTGGCAGCGTCTCTGCTAACGCTACCGCTACTGCTATTGTCAATACCAATGGAATTGTGGATGTAGCCACATTCTCAGGGCGTGTTTGGGTAGCTGCGGGTCGTACAGTCTATGCTTCTAGTGCGGTAAGCCCTACAGACTTTAGTTCTGTGTCTTCTGTGGCGTTCAATCTTCAAGATTCAACATTGCACAACAACATTCAGGCTTTATTGTCAGCTAATAACTTCTTGTACATCTTTGGTGACGATAGTATCAACGTTTTCAGTAACTTACAGGTAACTTCTACAGGAAGTACCGTATTTACCAATACCAACGTATCTGCGTCTATAGGTTCTAAACGTATTTACGCCATATTCCCGTATTTCAGGTCTGTTTTGTTCATGAACGACTATGGTGTATACGCCCTTGTCGGTTCTACGACCACCAAGATTAGTGACCCACTAGACGGTATTTTCCCTTACATAGACTTTACCAAGCCTGTGACGGCTGGACAGGCTCTGCTTAACAATATTTTGTGTGCAGTGTTTAATTTCTATGTAAATGCTTCTTGTCCTTATGGATTTGGTGGTTCCAGGTATATACAAGCCGTATTTTTTGAGAAAAAATGGTTTATCACATATCAGGGACAGATTCAATATGTTGCGTCTGCTCCTGTGGGCGGTAAAGTAAACCTTTACGGTACAAATACGTCTAATAGCCTATATCAGTTCTATAACAGTACGACAGCGTCTATTTCAAGCTACATTCAGACTGCTTTGCAAGACATGGGAGACCCCATAAGGACCAAGCAAGCGTTAAAATTTGGGGTAGAGGCAACGTTAACACAGGGCGGTAATCTTAATGTTACAGTGGATTCTGAATCAGGGTCTACTGCGCCTTATGTCTTGACAAACGGGGGTGTTGGTTGGTATAACAACAGTGGAAATGTTATAACCTGGACCAACAATTCTGGGGCAATAATTGGTTGGTTATTTGAGTCTGGTTATTTCTTGTACAAGTCAGATGCGTCACAATACGGTAAGTATTTAGGATTGACAATGACTTCTAATAACGCAGGGTTTGTAGTAAATACGTTTGAGTTTGAACACGAATTAAGAGTGAGGTTCTAATATGTCTGGTGTACCTTATGTTTTTGCAAATGCGTCAACGTCAATACCGTTGTCGCAACTGGATGCCAACTTTAACACGGTGGCTACCCTTGGTAATGCCAGTGTTGGTTTGGGTAATACCACTACCTCTGTTGGTAACCTGACGCTTGCTAACGTCACGATTGTCGGTGGCTCTGTCAACGCTACTGTTACAGGTAACTTGTTTACGCTTGGTAACACAACGATTGTAGGCAACGCCACAACAACTAGCGTAGGTAATCTTACGTTAGCAAATCCACTTATACAAAACGCTGCTAGTGGTTCATATTCCAATGTCACAATCACAACCATTCAAGAGCCAACTAATGTGACATCTACTGCGGCTAACGCAACACTTAATTTAGATTTTCTTAATTCGGCAATTTTGTATTGCACATCTAATGCTGCTGGAAACTTTACAGTAAATATTAGAGGAAATTCAACAACAACATTTGCTAATGCTATTCCTAATAACACTTCTGTGTCTATGACGTTATTGGCAACTCAAGGAAACACTGCTTACTACAATTCTTTGGTTCAAATAGATGGCAATACAGTTACACCTTATTGGCAAGGTGGTACGGCTCCAACCAAAGGAAATTCTAATGGTATTGATGGGTACACTTATGTTGTTATTAAATCTACTGGCACTAATTACACTGTGTTGGCTACGCAAACTCAGTTTTAAGGATTAACAATGCCACGTTTATCTAAAATTGGAGCCGCCGCACTTGCCGCATTTGGTTGGACAAGTGGCGGCGCGTCTGTTTCTGCTTCTTATTTAGTAGTGGCAGGAGGCGGGGCGGCTAGTTACGGTGGCGGTGGCGCGGGCGGATTACAAACGGGTACTTATTCTCTTAATCCAACTTTATCTTATACAGTTATTGTTGGAGCAGGAGGTGCGGGTGCAACAGGCGCAACTTTAGATACTGGTAGTAATGGAAGTAATTCACAAATTGGTTCTTTTACTGCTTCCGTTGGTGGTGGTGGAGGTGGAGGTGCAGTAACCTGGACAGGTGCTAACGGAGGTTCTGGTGGAGGTGCGGGTACAACATATTCAGTAGGGCATTCTGGAGGAACAGGTACTTCAGGGCAAGGTAACAATGGTGGTAATGCAACTTCTGGTGCTATTGATTATGTTACTGGAGGTGGTGGTGGTGCAGGAGCCGCAGGTAGTGCAAACTCTGGTAATACTTCAGGTTCTGGAGGCAATGGAAGTGCATCTTCTATTTCAGGAACATCCGTAACATATGCGGGTGGCGGAGGTGGTGGATCACGGACACCTCAAGGAACAAGTCCAGGTTCTGGAGGAACTGGTGGTGGTGGCGCAGGTTCTGGTTCTGCAAACGGAGGAAATGGAACACCTAATTTGGGTGCGGGTGGTGGTGGTGCTTGTGCTACTGGAGGTGGAAATCCTACTACATCTACTGGAGGTTCTGGTGGCTCAGGCGTTGTAATCATTTCTTACCCAGGTTCACAAAAATTTACTGGTGGAACAGTTACGTCTTCTGGTGGCAACACAATTCATACATTTACCACTTCTGGGTCTTTAGTTCATCAATAAGGAATAAACATGACGCATTTTGCAAAAGTAGAAAATGAAATAGTTAAAGAAGTGATTGTTGCAGAACAAGACTTTATAGATACTGGAGTTTTAGGCGACCCTGTTTTATGGGTTCAAACTTCTTATAACACCAGAGGCGGAATTCACTATGGCGTTGATGGACAACCAGATGGAGGTCAAGCTCTTAGGGCTAATTACGCTGGTATTGGTTACACTTACGACAAAACAAATGATGTATTTTATGCGCCAAGACCATTAGATAAGAATAATGTTTCTTGTGAAAGCTGGACTGTTGGTGCGCCAAGTTGGTTGTGGACACCACCAATACCTATGCCCACAGATGGAAAAGTATATGCGTGGGATGAATCAACAAAAACTTGGAATGAGGTTGTTCTATCATGAGTGTAAGCGCCCCATTTGCCCCCTGCGGTAACACAGTCGTTATATCTGCCACTACAACGGCTTCTACGCCTGTTAACGTGCCTTCTAGTACGTTAGGTGGCAGTCAGTACAGGATTATCAATAGCGGGACTGTAACCGTTATTCTTGGATACGGCATGACTTCAGCACAGGCAGCGTCTGGAGCTGTTGTGCCGACAACCACGCAGAATAATTGTTTGCCATTATTGCCAGGTACAGACGAGATTATTACGTTTGCTCCTAATTCGTATTTTTCAGCAAATGCAACATCTTCAACTGCAACTATTTACATAACCCCAGGGGATGGTGACTAATGTTAAAAACAGTAGCTATAACAGCGTCAGCGGGAGGTCCAGTTTACAAAGGCACATGGGATGCTAATGCAAACGTGCCTATTCTTGTATCGTCTGTTGGCACTGCTAATCAATATTACGTTGTCTCTGTTGCTGGTAATACCAACCTTAACGGCATCACAAACTGGCAAGTCGGTGACTGGGCTATCTTTAATGGAACTGTTTGGCAAAAAGTAGATGGTGGTTCTTACGGTGCAGTCACACAAGTACAGGGTAACGGTAATGTCAACGGTATTACGCTTACAGGTAACGTAACATCTAGTGGAAATATCACATTAGGTGGAACACTAGGTAGTATTGCAAATAGCCAGTTAGCTAACAGTTCAATAACATTAGGTAACACGTCTGTAGCTCTAGGCAGCACTGTAAATAGCATTGGTAACTTGACTCTTTCCAACGTAACCATTATTGGTAACAACATAACAGATAACACGGTTACAGCCAATTCTTTTGTTGGCACAGGAAATATATTATCAAGTTCAAATATTGGCGTATTTTCTTATGGCAATTTATCTTATTCAGACACAGGTGTTGTTGCGTCTTATGCTTCAAATGTTAACAGTTACGTACAGATAGTTGCACAAAATCTCAGCAACGCTAATCAAGCGTCTACTGATTTTACGGTTGTCAATGACACTGGTAGTGCTTATGGCGACTTTGGAATTACATCTAGCACTTATTCTGGAACTGGAAGGTTTTATAACTCGAATGTTGTTTACGCTTATTCTGGTAACGTAGATTTAGTTATTGGTACTATTACTAATAATGCTGTTCACTTTGTAGGCAATAACTCAACAACAGACGCAATGACGTTAAATGGTAACAACACCATTACTATTAACGCATTAGGTGCAACATTTCCTAATAGTTATTTATCTAACAGTACAGCAACATTGGGCAACGCAACCATAACGCTTGGTAGCACGACCTCTACTGTAGGTAATTTGACACTAGGAAATGCGGTTGTTACTAGCGGAAACATTACGGCTAATTTATCGGGTTCAACAATACCTGCAGCAAACATTACTGGTATTTTGCCTGTTCCTAATGGTGGTACGGGTATTGGCTCATTGTCTTCTAATTCGTTTGTTATTGGAAATGGAACAAGTGCACTGACAACAGGCGCTTTTGGCGTTAACGCTAACGGTGCTCTAACAATTACAGGAAGTGCAGGGTCTAACAGTCAAGTGCTTATCTCTACTGGAGGTGGTACTTTAAACCAGTTTTCAAACACACTGTCTAGCATAAGCATAAGCAATGTAACAATTAGCAGTGGAACAATTAACGTACAAGCAACCAATCACACTGCTACGACTAACGCCAATGCCACGATGTCTACGGCTAGTATCCCACTTGTTCCGCAAGGATATATGCTTTTTGATTTAAATGGCACTGTCGTAAAAGTACCTTACTATGCTGTCTAACATGGAACTACAACAACTATTTGATATTGTCGTAACTATTGCAGGATTTCTTGCGGGATGGGTGCTTAACAATATCACCAAGGCTATAGAACGTCTGGACGCAGATGTTAGAGATATGCCAAAAGACTATGTGACAAAAGAAGACTATCACAGAGATGTAGGCGAGATTAAAGATATTTGTAAACAGATTTTCAACAAGCTAGATAGCAAGGCGGATAAGTGAATCAAAATGATTTAGCCTACGTAGAATTTGGGGATGTCCAAGGTCTCGGTAGGCTTGCGTTTGAAAACTATTTGCAACATCAGTTATTCTACGAAACACTCAATAGCAAGGGCATAGAAACACCTTTCTATCCTATAGAAGAAATAGACCCATCTAATATTGATGACTGGCTACTTATTCACAACCAGATGCACGAGTCTTTAGCGACTATTTTGAGCCTGGATAATCCGTTTCAGTTGCTAGACGCTGACTTTAACGTAGAAGATGACTTTTATGATTGGCTAGGTGTACACCAAGATATTCACCAGCAAATAGCAACCGCTTTAGGAGTAGTGTGATGGCTAAGATGCAACCTATAGAAATATTGCAACATAGCCTTGCAAGGTCAGGACAAGACCCTAAGCGGATATATGCTGCCATGACCAAATTAGTCCATGATGACCCTAAGTTTAGGATTATGCGGTCTGGAAACAGTCTTTTCTCTTATTACAACCTGGGTAATGGTACTGTAGATGTGGCTATGGACACTGCTGCTACGCCTCAAGAGTTGGTCAAGGATGTAAAAGAATTTGCTAAAGCCATGAAAGTAGCTAAGTTTCATACGGGCAGATTTCACATGGGCAACCCTCAAATTGAGAGAGTTTTGAAGATGGCGGGACTAAAGTACAAGATTCAGCCTATGCCTAATGGTCAACAAACTGTCGTGGTGGAGGTGTAATATGGGTGGTGCAGTATCTAGCGTAGGAAATGCGGTTACAAGCGCAGTAAATACAATCTCTAGGGATGTTACTGACGTAGCTAATGCCGTTATTAAAAACCCATTACCCATCATTGAAACCCTTGCCGTAACGTCTGTTTTAGGTCCTGGAGGCGCACTTGCTTCAGGATTGACTGCTACTCAAGCTGCTGCGGTAGGGGCTGCTGCAGTTACTGCTGCCAACGGAGGCAACGTACAACAAATAGCCACGTCTGCTGCCAGTGCAGGAGTAGGTTCAGAAGTCACTCAGTTGGTTGCTCCTAGTGTTACCCCAGTAGAGGGTGCGGCAACTGGCAGTACAAGCCCTGTAGCCTCTGCTGCGGGGGGTGCTGCGGGGGGTGCTACTCAGGCTGCCTTAACAGGTCAAAATATTTTAAAAGGCGCAGCCACAGGGGGCGCAGTATCAGGCGGAGCAGCATTAGGGGCGCAGGAAGTATCTGCAGCTACCTCTCCTGGCACGATGTCTGGCACAGGACTTACGTTATCCACAGACCCTAATGTTTCTGGCGAACCTGGCTTAAAAGCCCCTTCTAGTTTTTCTTCTAGTGAGACCTTAACGCCT
>Ga0208388_1000054_pt1 | contig 36223 bp, 38 predicted proteins | sample CryBogCBH18Jul07_FD_185511 | JGI IMG/M metagenome (GOLD analysis project Ga0208388, IMG submission 185511) | Freshwater microbial communities from Crystal Bog, Wisconsin, USA - CBH18Jul07 (SPAdes) (version 2) | ecosystem: Environmental > Aquatic > Freshwater > Lake | place: Crystal Bog...
GGTGGGAATGGTGAGTCCGGTTGTGGATGCGACTGGACACATTACCGGATACCGTGACATGTCCGTTACTCCGAAGCGCGACCAACGTGGACGTGTGGATGCGGTCTATCGCTTCTCGACGCAGGAAGGGTTACGGGGAATTAAGATCCGTATTGCCGAAGAGCGGTATCCAGTGCTCGGTGATAAGATGGGAAGTCGGCACTCGCAGAAGGGTACGGTGGGCATGATTCTGCCCGAGGAAGACATGCCCTTCACATCCCGAGGTATTCGTCCCGACATCATCTTCAATCCTCACGCAATGCCTACGCGCATGACAATCGGACAGTGGCTCGAAAGCTCGTACAGCCGCCTGGCTCTGAAACAGGGAGCCTTGATTGACGCAACGCCCTTTACGACCACTGGGCGTGTAGCGATGTTGAAGCAGGTTCTGATGTCACAGGGATTTGAGCCGTTCGGAACAGAGGTGCTGTACAATGGCATGACCGGCGAGCAGTTTGAGGTGGATGTCTTCATGGGACCGACCTACTATCAGCGCATGAAGCATATGGTGGAAGACAAGATCAACTACCGCGCAACGGGTCCGCGTAAGGCTCTGACACACCAACCGCTGGAAGGTCGTTCGGATGAAGGCGGTATGCGCGTAGGTGAGATGGAACGCGATGCGTTGTTGGCTCACGGATTGTCAAAGTTCGTAACCGAGAGCTTCATGGAACGGTCGGACAAGACGGAGGTACTGTACAACAAGGAGACACAGATGCTGGACGTGAGTCGGGATACACTGGAAATGCCGTATGCGATGTTTCTGTACACGCGGGAATTGGAGTCTATGCACATAACGGTTCAGCTGAAAACGGAGTAAACCCCCAAAAGGCTTCTCGGAAACATACAAGATGCTTCGGTTCATTGTATGCGCACTGTCTGCTGTCATCGCGGGTGCGGCGGCATCGGCAACACCCACTGGGAGTCCTCCCCATGCTCGAACTCCGCCTCGAGCGCATCCGCGTAATACGGCAAATTCAACGACTGTGCCACAAACCGAAGGGTCGACGAAAACGCGAACGTCTTCGCTCACTTACTCGCCGAGTCCTGCCCCCACATACAGTAGAACAATTCTGTTAACGAAATCATCGCCGTCTGAAAACGGATCCGTGCATTCCACGGCGTAATCAATAGCCACCAACGAGCAAAATGTCTACGCCTTCCTACACCATGTTCTCCCCGATTGGCGAGCTGCCCTGCACGTCCTACCCCTTCCACCCGTCGGACACCAAGGGGTGGCGTACGGTCAGCCGCTGCATCAAGAGTTGTCGTCGCCAGCACTGTCGCGCCTGCGAGCGTGGAACGTCTCGTCGTGGGCGCATCCGCTCGAACGCCGAGCTCGAGCGGGATGCCGACATCGAGAACTGGGACGACGTCGAGCACTATGGACGCGTGACCTACACGGCTCCGCCGACCTACGAGCACAATGGCGCGCTCTTCGACATCGGCTCTCGCTTCTAACCACCCACGCGCTCTTCCCTCCCCCATTCGCAGGTATCACCAACAATAATCTTTTGGTTTAGAAGTAGGGATGGAGTATACTGTAACGAAGATGTCTGACCATATTTACGTCACAAAGCGCGACGGCACTCGTGTCCCTGTGTCCTTCAACGAGGTTCTGACTCGCATTCAGAAGCTCGCAGACGGACTTCTTCATGTGAACCCTGATTTGGTCGCACAGAAGGTGTGTAACCAGATTCAGGACGGTATCAAGACTTCAGAGCTCGACGAGTTTGCAGCGGAGGTATGTGCGATGATGCAGGCTCGTCACCACCCCAATTATGGTAAGCTGGCTGCGCGACTGGTGATTGACAACCACCAGAAGAAGACGCCGAGTCGACTGATTGACTCCGCACAGGTGCTGTTTAACGAAGGGGTGATCTCCGAGGAGTATTATTTGGTTGCGCAGGACCTGGCGCTTGAGGGAATGATCGACTACTCGCGTGACTTCATGTTTGAGTACTTTGGGTTCAAGACGCTGGAGAACGGCTACATGCTCAAGCGCCGGGATGGTCGTATCTGGGAGCGTCCTCAGCATATGTGGATGCGCGTTGCGATCCAGCTCCACGGGTCTACTCTTGCGAAGGTAAAGGAGACCTATGATGCGCTGAGTCAAGGCTTTTTCATTCATGCGACGCCCACTCTGTTCAACTCGGGGACGAAGCATGCTCAGTTGTCGTCGTGTTTCCTGGTCCAGATGGAGGAGGACTCGATTAAGGGCATCTACACCACCCTGGGCGAGTGTGCGCAGATCTCGAAGTGGGCGGGAGGTGTGGGCTTGTCAATCCACGACATCCGCGCACGTGGCGCAGACATCAAGGGTACCAACGGAAAGTCCACGGGGATCACGCCGATGTTGAAGGTGTTTAACGACACGGCGAAGTATGTCAACCAAGGGGGCAAGCGCAATGGATCGTTTGCTGTCTACATGGAGCCTTGGCATGCAGATATTGAGGAGTTCCTGCGTCTCCGTCTCAACACGGGGACTGACGATGAGCGCGCTCGTGATCTATTCTATGCTCTTTGGATTCCCGACCTCTTCATGCAGCGCGTGGAGCAGGATGGATACTGGTCGATGTTCAGCCCCGACACCTGCCCTGGGCTCTCCGACTGCTGGGGAGACGACTTCAACGAGCTCTACTGTGGATATGAGCGCAAGAACCTCGCCGTGAAGGAGATTCCAGCCAAGAAGCTGTGGCAGATGATCCTCGACGCGCAGATTCAAACTGGGACTCCGTATCTCCTCTACAAGGACGCAGCCAACGCCAAGTCCAACCAGCAGAACCTCGGAACGATCAAGTCAAGCAACCTTTGTGCGGAAATCATCGAGTACACCGCGAAGGACGAGACGGCGGTCTGCAACCTCGGGTCGCTGGCTCTCCCGCGATTTGTCAAGGATGGACGCTTCGACTTTGAGCTGCTGCGGTCTTACACCGCTATTCTGGCTCGTAACTTGGACGTCGTCATCGACAAGACGTATTACCCCACGGACAAGTGTGCAAAGTCCAATTTCCGCCATCGACCCATCGGAATTGGTGTTCAGGGTCTCGCAGACGTCTTCGCAATGCTCCGTGTCCCATGGGGTTCCGACGCAGCCAACCGGTTGAACCGCGAGATCTTCGAGAATATCTACTTTGCTGCCGCGACGGCAAGCATGCTCGGCTCGTCGTCTGACTACTGGCGCGGCGTTTCACTGAACTCGGAGAGGACGTATGCGTCCTTCGACGGGTCACCCATGAGCCGCGGCAAGATGCAGCCGGACTTGTGGGGCGAGACGCCGGTGACGTCCTACCTGGATTGGGACACCCTGCGCAAGATGTGTCAGGGCGGTATGCGCAACTCGCTCATGATCGCACTGATGCCCACTGCGTCCACATCGCAGATTCTGGGCAACAATGAGTGTTTCGAGCCGTTCACGTCGAACCTCTACACTCGTCGTGTCTTGTCGGGCGACTTCGTGGTGATTAACAAGTACCTCGTGGAGGACCTGGTGTCTCGCGGTATGTGGACGTCGGATGTGCGTACAGAGATTATCGCCAATGGCGGGTCGATACAGAACATGCTGATTCTGCCCGGCGAGCTGCGCGAGCTGTATCGCACAGCCTGGGAGATCCCGATGAAGACCGTCATCAACATGGCTCGGGACCGCGCCCCGTTCGTCTGTCAGTCGCAGTCACTGAACCTGTTCATCGCCGACCCTACCTACTCCAAGCTGACAAGTATGCACTTCTATGCGTGGAAGCAGGGTTTGAAGACCGGATGTTATTACCTGCGTACAAAAGCCGCCGCCAAGGCTCAACAATTCACCGTCGAGCCTCCGTCGTGCGTTTCTTGCTCAGCGTGAGTTTTTGTGTTGCGTGTTTAATAAAAATGGCTCGTCACACTCGTTCTCGTCGTGGCGGTGATGAAGCATCTGATGCGGCGGCGGCGGCAGCGGCGCGCGCGCAGGCGGAGGCGGAGGCGGCGGCGCCTGCGGAGACGGCTGTCACTGGTGGTCGCCACCGTCGTCGTCACTCGATGCACTTGCTGAAGGGCAAGACGGTCAAGGCGAAGACCCTGCGCACTCTGCTGCGGAAGAGGGGTCTGAAGACCACGGGCAAGAAGTCGACCCTCCGTGCGCGCGCGCGTAAGGCTCACCTGATTGGTGGTGCGGGTGGTGTCGCCTCGACGGCTGCGGGTGTCGGCGGCGCGTAAACGGATTTCCTCGCCTAGGTATAAATGTCTCACGCAGGTTTCGATGGAGCAATGGTGAAGGATTCGGCTGCAAGCCTTACGTATCAGCCTGGCGGACAGATGTATGGCGGTCGTCGTCGCACACTGAAGGCGAAAACCCTGCGTCGTCTGTTGAAGAAGAGGGGTCTCAAGACGACCGGTCGCAAGTCGACGCTGACGAAGCGTGCGAAGAAGGCTCACCTCCTCGGCGGCGCGGTAGGACTGGGAGTCGTTCAGAGCTCGCCCGGGCTTGTCACGGGTGGTCGCCATGGTCGCAAGCGTCGCGGTGGTGGTGCGTTCGGTGATTCTGGTGGTACGTACCCGTTCAATGCGGGTGATGTTGGAACGGGCAGCCGTTAAATTGACGCAGCAATCTCAGAAATCAACGTAAACAGTTCATCAGAAAAACCATAATGAGAGCCATTCGTCTCCATGCCCGCAGGCGGCTTACGGCTTGACGTCGTCTTGCGATGACATAAACTCACAATCACATCCTGGGGAGACAACTCCCGACACATGTCTTCACGTCCGTGAAGGAATGCGTCACCTTCTGCAATCTGTTGATCCGGGAAACCACGCTCAGTCCAGAACTGTCGCGTGAAGCACATCGTGGCTTCGGACACACGCTTGGACATTGGCAGCGTAATCGGCGGTACATTCATGAACGACTTCGTCTCGTGAATCTCGTAGCACGGGAGTACAGTCGAGAACAGACACTCCTTCTTCGGCTCAGCCAGGAGATGGGCTACCCTCGTGAGAACCGAATTGTTCGGGTACACGTCGTCGTCGTCCATCATCACGAGAACGTCATGCTTTGCGCGAGAGACTGCTAGGTTTCGCTTTGCGCCGATCGTCAGGGGTTCGTCGATAAGTACATACGTCACATTCGGAAGGTCCGAGACCATCTCCTTGATCGGGTCCTTTCCGTCATCGACAATGACCCATTCGAGCAGGTGCTCGGGATACGACTGAGCCAAGAAGGAGTACTTGGAGAGGGGAATGAACGGGCGGCGGTCTCGGGTGAGGGTGATTACGGATACCCCAGGCAAGTCCTCCTGTTTCGGAAGCCTCGATTCAAGCGAGTACGGTGTTAGGCTCGTAAAGAGTGCATCCAGTCGGCGCAGCATTTCCTTGACGAACCGTTCGTGCCTATCCTCATACGACTCGCGACTGTCCATTGTGATTGCCCGGTGTTCGTCGTCGGACAGCTTCGTGTATGCAATCAGCGCGTCCGCAAGCGAGTCAACATCGACATCTTCGAGGGTGCCGAGACAGTGGGGGTGTGGCACAACCTTCGCATTGGAGACCCAGAGTACATTCTTTGCCATCTCGCGGAATGGCTGAATGGGACTTAGAATCGGAATACACCCCGATGACAAGGCTTCGTTGACTGCGTGTCCGAACCCCTCGGCTGCGGACATACAGATGACGGCGCCACACTCGTGAAGCAATTCCTTGTACTCCTCGTCCGGAACGACTTCGCTGCGAACCGTCACCTTAGACCGAATTGCCTCAGCGATTTCACCGATGGGTACGTGTTCCGGCGAGTGAACGATCGTGAGATGGGGCAACCTAGCAAAGACATCCGATTTCTGGAGAAAGATACGCGAATAGGCTTGGAGAATCGGCTTCGGGTGACGCCAGACGTTCTTGCCCACGGGCACAAGTGCCTTGGATGGATTCTTGCTTCCCAGCGTAGGATAGCCCTTATCGATGGATGTCCACTCCACCAGCTTTACCTTCTCAGCCGGTACCCATGCTTCAAACAACTCTGCCGCCTCACGCGTCTTGACCCAGATTTCGTCGACCATCGACGCATATGGCTTCCATGTCTGATACGTCCACTCGGGGTTCGGAATCCAGATGTTGCGTCCAGCATACATGAACAGGGCTGGATTGATGACCTCGATAAAGAAGTTCACCTCAGCCTGTGGACATTGCGGAAACCGATGGGGAACGTGCCGAACCTGTGCGTCCTTACCTACCACATGCGCGACTAAACCGTGAAGAATAGAGACGTCTTGTGAGACACCCGTAGTCTTTCCGAAGGATCCAATAAAATTGACTCGCATTATGTTACTTCGCGTTGCGTTTCGTAAATGTCTTACGCAGATGTTTACGTAGCGTGCGACGTCGGAGGTTCATGCGCTTCCACGAGAGAGTGTCGCGAGGCGCGCACACGGTCAGAGCCAGGGGTCGGTCGTGAAACCACTCCTCCGTTCCGATGGTGAGAAATGGGACAGGTTCCGCTTCCTCGATGTTCGGAAAGTTCTGGCTGAGATTAAAGCACACTGTGTACATCCGGTCCGTCCCGTATCCATACAGCTCGTCCGTCGGATCTTTACAGAACTCGATGTCATCCAACTTCAGTTTGAACCCATCCCATCGCAGTCCGTTGATTGGGCGATAGAGTCCCCACGAAGACTCCCACAAGTACCACCGCGACCCTTCGTGTAAGAAGACACGGTCGCCGAGTCTGAACATTGTCTACCTCAGAAAAAGGATTTGAGTTCCCCCGTCCGCGTGCCAAAGATGTGCATATCCTTCGGACGCTCAATCGGCTCCGGGAAGTCAAGGAGGTCCTTGCGGAAGCGCTGGTAGGCTACGATCTCAACCATGATGTGGTTCGCAGCATAGGCTACGACACGCTTGTTCAGGTGGTCTAGCTCCGTCGATACGTTATTCGGGTCGTTCTGTCCATATTGGAGGTAGTAACTGCGCATGATCATACTCAGGTCTGCCTCGCTCTGCGGGCTGATGCTGTATTCGCCCTTGCTCATATCCAGAACCGCGTCGTGAATCTGCTGTTGAAGGTTCGCTTTGTTGGTTTGGCTGAAAAACACCGTATTGAGCGGCGTGTTGTTGTGACGGTAATGAATCTGCTCGGCAATCAACGACGGAGTCATGGTCGGCTCATTCATATCGTACAAGGTTCCGCGGGGAATCGGCAGCTTCTCCTCGCTGTCGGACAGCGGAAGGCGACCCGTGTGCTTCGGCGCATTGGGAATCGCTGTGCCTGTGTAAAAATGCGACAGACTGTCTACCCAGTACTGAACCAGAGACGACATTTGTGTAGAGTGAGGAAATTACTGCGTAATCATACCGCCTAGCGCACCCGTGTCGGGTTCTAAGCATGTGAGTTCCAGCGTGTAGGTTGGTTGTAGCGATGTGTTCAAGAAGGGGAGGTTTGAAACAGTCTGTATGGGGTTCGTATTGTACTGAATCGGAAACGAGAGGATCTGGAAGTTCCCCGGGTCCACCGCTGTGGGATACATCGGCGATACGTCGCCTGTACCGCTCGATAGCAGGAAATTCGGAATCAGGAATGCGTTATACGATGTGTCGTAGGACACTGTACGAGGTGTGGCGGACGTTCGAGGAACCCAGTTGCCGGTTGTCGAATCGTAGACGCAGTCGAGGAGTTGAAGGACGGGAAAGGATGCATTGCTCAGCGCGTTCACAAACGATACCTTGCCCGCGTACTGGCTAATCAGCGATGATTTGAGGATATTCGAAAGCGAGACAGGATCGAAGATGACACGGTCGCCCACACGAAGCTCATTGTCGTTGAAAAACTGATTCGTTCCCGTGATACACTTCAAGAACAGCTGATTTGAATCCGTCTGAATGAGCGTGATGCTCAGCGCATCGTTCTGCGCGAACTGTAACCCATTCGGATCTGTGACGCTGATCTTCAACTGTTGGAGATTGGTAATCGGGCTTTGAAAGACGAGGGCTTCCGAGCCCCATGGCTCATAGTCGTAATGCTGAACGCCGATACCGATGGCGAAGTCAGTCTGTGTGCGAGTTCTCTGTGTCATGACGGAGAAGGCTCGCCGCATGGCTTCGTTGCCACTCACGTACTTCCCCGTGTACTCGTTCACATAGAACAGCAGGTACGGATACGTCGAGAAGGCTGAATACGGTGTATTGCCAAGGTTCGTTTGAAGAATGCCAGTCGCACCGTAGTTGGAGATGTCGTACTGATACTGGATCTGATTGGAGTATGCGTTCGATGTCGTCACCAAAACCGGAATGTTCAGGAACTGGCGCTGCGGAAGCAACGCGCGAATCAGGCGAATCGATGCGACGTTCGACGCAGTGAAGACGCTTCCGAATCCAAGACCCGATGGCTTCACATTGTAGCCACTATCGTACCCGATAAAGTTCCCAGCGGGTACCGAGGAGTTGTACGGAGGGTAAAAAATGTTGGATGTACCCTGCGGCAGATACCACCCCTGTGTGTTGGGAAGACCCGGTTGTGAGTTAAGAATCCCATTCGAATTGGCTGCAAACGTAGGTACGAAGGAGTTGTTCGCATAGACGGGAGGCGAGTATGCAGCCGGGGACTGGCTTCCGAAGCTGTACACCAGATTGCTATATGGATTTGGCTGTGCGACCCAGTTGCGCTGGGCTGCGTCAATGACTACATAGTGCTTCACAGGCACTGTTCGAGGAGGAGCTTGAACGGCTTGTGCGTCATTCCTGGATCCGATATCGGGTGCGGAGAAGCGGATGTCGCCTCCAAACGCGAGTCCGTTTGCATTGGGAGCGGCTGACCGACTCGCATCCGACGCTTGAAGAATCGCGGTGTAGTTCATACTGTTGTTATTCAGACTGAATCTAAATCAGCCAACCAGAGTGCGCGTCCCGTTGTCTCGCGCAGGAGTTGGAGGGAGGTGAGGACATTCTCACGTTCCGCGCGATGACGAGCCATCACCTCCGCCGTGAACGAAGACACCGGCAGGCGCAGAATCTCTGCGTGGTGCGTGTACAGGTGCTCTGTCAGTAGAGCCTCACACTCCGCCTTCGTCTTGCGGCGGAGATCCGGCACCGGCTTGTCCAGACACTGCCCCTCAATGAACCGCACAATGTCCTCGTGATACGGCACCTCCTTCTCCAACTTGGCAATCTGATGGAGGCGGCGAGTCTCGTAGAGAGCCTCGCGAGTCTCCACGTACTCGACGAGGATATCGTTGAGTGTCGGGTACTTGGTGATACTACCCTTCGCATTGAAAGCGTGCATGTTGGTTGTCTTGATCTTCGTCGTCAGCGACTTGACGAGCGTCGTCTCGTCCATGCCCCGAATCCGAATCGAGATGTCGCGGTCCGTGGACGTGTCGACAAAGTCCTTAATCCGTCCCTCAGCGAGCTCCTTCTCCAACCACTCGCGGTAGTCAGACGTCCACGTGCCCGGCGGAAGCTCTGTGACAACAAACTCGTCTCCGGACTTGGAGTACACGCCGGCTACACCGTCGGACGTGTACGTGCCCTTGAACCCCTCAAAGTACGGAGTCAGCTGGACATCCGTCAGCGTACCCTCGTTGCGAAGGTACTTGGTTAGCATCTCCTTGATCGTCTTCGGATTACACGGCGGAATGTACGTCGAGTACCCAGTGCCAATACCCCGCGCGCCATTCACCAACAGCATCGGCAGAACCGGCGCATACCACTCCGGCTCAACCGGCAGCCCATCGTCGTCACGATACTTCAACACCTCAAAGTCCGCAGCCGGGACTAGCGAACGCACGCGCGGTTGGAGGTATGTGTGGATATACCTCGGAGACGCCGCATCCTTACCGCCCTGAATGCGAGTGCCAAACTGTCCCTGCGGAACCAGCCACGCGATATTGTTCGCACCCATGAAATCCTGCGCCATGCCCACGATGGTCTCATTCAGAGACGCCTCGCCGTGGTGGTATCCCGTGTGCTCCGAGACGTATCCCGCAAACTGCGCAACACGGATCTCCTGCGTAAGGTTTCGCTTGAAGGCTGCATACAGAATCTTACGCTGCGACGTCTTCAGTCCATCCATCACGCTCGGAATCGAGCGCTCCAAGTTGTAGTAGCTGAAATGGATGAGGTCCTTGTGGACGAACTCATCGTACTTGACCTTATTGCCCGCCGGTACGAGAACCGCGTGGTCATACGTCTTCAACCACTCCTTGCGGTCATCTGCTCGCTGCTTATTGAACGCCAGGTCAATCGCCGGATCCGACTCCGCCGTGTAATCGAATTTGACCGCATTCACCTTTGCGAAGTAATCCTTCGCCTCGTCACGCGTCGAGGTACCCAGTCCCTTGTAGTACTTCACCTTCCACCCAGTGCGTCCTTCGGATTGCCGCCACTGCTCGTACTCGTACTGCGAGTAGAACACACGGGTGTCTTCGCCACCCTTCCCTCCGGACGTACCCTTTCCCTTCGTAGCCTTCACAATCGGCGTCGACATGTAGGTCAGGAATCCCGGAATCGCAATCAGCTCATGCCACAGCTCGTGGAACAGGTTGATGAGCAGACCGCGGATGTGACTGCCATCAAGATCCTGGTCCGTCATGATCATGATTGACCCGTAGCGCAGGTCAGCCACACTCGTGTACTTCTTTCCCGATGTCAGACCAATGATCTTCTTCAACTCGGCAATCTCCTTGGTCTGCTCGACCTTGGAGTCGCTGGTGTCCTTCACGTTCAGCACCTTGCCCTTGAGCGGGTAGACGCCGAACGTCTTGCGCTGCTCCTGGCTCAGACCACTGAGCGCCATCGCCTTGGCTGAATCTCCCTCCGTCAGAATCAGCGTACACTTGGCTGAATCCTTTGTGCCTGCCATCACCGCATCGTCTAGCTTGGGAATACCCGTGATGCGAGACTGCTTCTTGCCGTCGGTCTTGCTGTTCTCCTTCGCATCCTTCGCGGACTGCGCCTCCACGATGGTCGAGACCAGGTTGAGCTTGGTGACCACCTTCTTCAACGTATCATCGGACAGCTTAGGGGAAGACCCGAAGGCTGACATCTTGGTCGTCAGCGTCTCCTTGGTCTGGCTTGTGAAACTCGGGTTCTCAATCATCGCAGTCACGAACACCGCAAGGTTATCGCGCACCAGTCCAGGCTTGACCTTGATCTTCTTCTTCGTATCCAGGTACTCCACCACATGGTTCACCACCTGGGAGACGATCGCGTCCACGTGCGTGCCGCCCTTCGAGGTCCAGATGCCGTTGACGAACGACATGCTGAACTGCTTGTCCACCGGAGTGTCGGACACGACAATGTTCCAACGGTCATTCGGCGACTCGGCTACAACCGTCTCGCATCCGAACGCCTTGGCATACTCCGTCAAACTGCGGCACTTGACGAGCTCGCCGTTGAATGTCACCTTGACATCCTTGCCCAGCGTCATCGCCAGGTCCCAGACACGACGCTCAATCAGCCGCTTCATGTCGTTCGTAATCTCCGTCATACCGAACCGCGCAAAGTCCGGCTTCCACCCGATGCCCACACTGAGGACATCCGGCTTCTTCTTCGGTGTCGTAACCTCAGGCTTGCCAATCTTGGTCATGTTGTCGGCAAAGGTCTGCTGGTACAACAGCTTCCGCGCCTTGTCGTGGATAACGACCTTCATCTCCTTCGCGAAGATATTGACCAGCTTCACGCCGTATCCGTTCTTGCCGCCAACGAGCTTCTTCTCGTCCTTGTTGTAGTTGGTCGACGTCAGCAGCTCACCGAAGATCATCTGGGGAATCCAGACCTTGTGCTCGGGATGCTCCGCCACGTCGATGGGCTCGCCGTCATTCTCGATGGTGAAGCCGTGGGAATCGCAGAGGACGTTAATCTTCTTGACTGGGTCCTCGGAGTTCTTGGTACGCAGTCGGACGGCATGGTCGTGGGCATTGACCAGCAGCTCGTCGATGAGCTTGTAGAACCCAGGGTTGATGGTAATTGTCTCGGGCTTGAAGGCGCCGGACACGTCATGAAGGAAAGCTTCCTCGTGTACGTTCTCAATGCTGCCGACGTACGTGTCGGGAAGGGAGAGGATGTGCTCGCGATGCGTCTTGCGCTGGTAGGTGGTAAGGTCCGTCATTCTGCGTGAGACTATGGTAGTCTGGACTGGCTTCTTTTCGTTTTGAGAAGTAAGATGGCGACTGCTGTGGCAAATCAGCCAACCATTACAGGAGGTCCAGGAAGCTACCAATTGGATTTCTCATGGTCTGGAACGAATGTGACTTCGTACAACATTGTGTTGTACCAATCCATCCCAGCCAGTAGTCCGACGACACTCTATTCGTATACTGGCATCGCGACGAGCATTACGAGTACGTCGACTCTTACAAACCCTAATACATATTACAACCTGGTATCAGGCGCATCGTATTACTTCACGGTGCAGGCAGTGGGTAGCCCAAGTTCGTCGGTAGTTCAATCTCCGAGCGTCTACTTCTACAACCCCTACGGCGGACCCCAAGGTCCGCAGGGCGTGCAGGGAATTGGCGGATTACAGGGACCCACCGGATGCACCGGTGGACAGGGTCCGGCTGGAGTACAAGGTCTCATGCAGATCAACAATTTCACTGTCTCGAATCAGCTCGTAACCACTTCGAGCGACACGGTACACTTGAATGCGAACTCGGGTCTGACATGGAACGGGTCTACGTTGAACATCGGTGGTAACATTGCAGTGACGAGTATCAATAATACCACAATCGGTGGAGTCGTTATAACGTCAGGTGCGTTGAGTAACGCAACCGCTGGAACAACATTGACGATTACCGGTCAAACATCTGCGGCGAACATTCCAGCATTAACTGTGATCCCACCTAGTGGAAGTGGCACGGGGTACACAATCAGTGCAGGTGGTTCAAACCTCATTGGCGGTGTGACACTGAATGGCGGATCGATCACTGGTGCAGGATCTGGTAATTCAATTCTGCTTGTCACGAACGGTGTGTCCGTACCCACTGTTGCAACGGCTGCATCGTCGGGAATGCGAATTCAATGGAACCAGATCTCGGCGGGCAGCGGCAATCTAGAAATTGTTCACGCCAGGGGGGCAACGGCATCGGGCGGTATCGTTTTTTATGCAGGTCTCGCGGACAATACTGCACCTACAACCGCATCGTTTACGATTGGCAGCACCGGCATATCCTGCGGTACGAACACTGTGACGTGTGGTGCCATCACGTCGAGTGGTGCACTTGGACTCGCAGCAAACGGCATAACGTCTGGAACCCACAACCCGAACGCAGATAACACATACAATTTAGGTACAGCAAGCACGGGTAGGTGGGCGAACGTCTATGCGACCACGTTCACTGGCGCATTGACCGGCAGCGTTACGGGCAGTTGCTCGGGTAGTTCGGGCTCGTGCACAGGCAACTCTGCAACTGCGACTAACTTCTCGGGTACACCGAACATTTCGGTAGGTACGATCGGATGCGGTGCAATTACTGGGACAAGCACAGTTGGAGCGACCGGATTTTACACCGTACATGGTACCGTCGGCGGCGCTATAGCAAGTACCAATTATTTGGTAGGAACGTTCAATAATTTGGGAACAATCATATATACCATTAATGGTGAAAGCAATAGTGTGAACGGACAGCTTCTTGTGTATAAGAATGTGGCGGGGTCCTTCCTCGTCGCCAATACCCAATGGACTGGAGGCAATACCCAATTGTCCATAACGTGCAATGCGGGAATAAACTATACAATCTATGCATATGGCAATTCTTACCAGTCGTGGATGTGTTGGAATCTTGTACTCTTCCCGACTAACATTTAAACACCCTTCTCCAACAAAAGTATGCCCCCGCGTAAACAAGTTCAGGACGCTCCCGTTGTGTTTTCGTTACGACTCCCGGTCGAAGAGAACACACCGGCTCCCCAGGAGCAGGGGTCCACGTCCTATTCAGACATTCTCTCCGCTGTCGAGACATCGCGGGTCGGAGAGAGGTTCAATACTGAGACCATGAAGGAGATTCTGACGCGAGTGAAGTCACCCACGTACAACTCCGCCGCCTGTTTCTGGTGCTGCTCCGGATTCAGCTGGAAGCCCTGTGTACTTCCCATCAGCTACGATGCGTATGAGAACATGTATGCGTGCGAGGGACACTTCTGTTCGCCCGAGTGCAGTCTAGCGTATCTCTATGCGGAACCCCATTTGTCCGACACCGTTCGCTGGACTCGTCACGCGCTGCTTGCGGATCTCTATCGAGGCTTGTACACAGCGAAGGAGCTCACACCCGCTCCACCTCGTGCAACACTTCGCATCTTCGGCGGACCCCTGGATATCGAGCAGTATCGCGAGTACCTGTCCAACTCCGATGACATCGTTGCTGTGGCGCTCCCACCTCTTCGACTCCACGTGCCGACGATGAATGTCCAAGGTCCTGTGCGCGACGTGAAGCGGTATGTCACGCTGTCTCAGGATACCGTCGAGAAGGCGTCAAAGGAGCTGCGTCTGCGTCGTAACAAGCCCGTTCACCCCGTTGGGTCGACACTGGACAAGTGTATTACACAGACCTTTGGGTAAACTACCATGCAAGCCGTGAACGACCTCCTGAAAGCGCAAATGACCCTTCAAATGGGCGCAGGAAAGCGTCCACTGATGAGTTTGCTAGCGCTCAACGTGTTTGACCTCGTCGTGCGCACATTTCCTACGTGGTCATCGTGGTCTTGTCCCCGGCGCGTCCGCCCGCCGCCTCAGCAGACGACTGTGCCTCGCGCAACCATCACCTGTGAGCGCGGTGTTGTGACGTCGCAGAATCGTGGCAGTCAACCCGTCCAGGGAATCTACGCGTCGCGCATGGACGCAGTCGTTCAGTATGTGACCACGCTTCCCGCAATGCGAAGTCTCCTGGCTGTTTCGCAGCACGACTACCTTCCTAATGAGTTTCATCCGGTCTGCTTAGAGACGGACGTGTACTTTGAGCTCGTAGAGATGAAGATTGCGGATGGACAGTTAGAGATGGTCAAGTTCAAGCTGTACTGCTATGACCACGATGTCCAGCACCTTCAAACCTTTGTCGATACCTGTAACACCGACTACGAGCGCCGGATGGCAAACAAGCTTGGAACGCACCGGTACTACTTCGACCAGATGATCCAAGTCAAGGGGAAGGGCGTACAGAACCCTCTGCCAGCGTCGCACCTGGTGTACAACAAGTCCAAGTTCACGACGAATCGGACATTCAAGAACGTCTTCTTCGAAGAGCGCGATCACGTTCGCGACCGCGTGGAGTTCTTTCTGAACCGCCGCGATTGGTATGACCAGAAGGGTATTCCGTACACGTTGGGGTTCATGTTTCACGGTCCTCCGGGAACAGGTAAGACCTCGACGATCAAGGCGATTGCGAACGAGGCGAAGCGTCACATCGTGAACATCCAGCTGTCCGAGATCAAGACGAAAGCCCAGCTCCAACACCTGTTCTTCAACGATGAGATTCACGTCTACAATGGCGTACAGACGGAGAAGTACACGATTCCCGTGTCCGAGCGTCTCTATGTGATTGAGGACATTGACGCGATGGGTGACGCAGTGTTACGCCGGGAGTGGAAGAAGCCTGTAGCCGCGAGCGCAAAGAAGGAGGAGGACTTCTTCGACCGCAAGGAGGAAGAGAAGGATACGATTGACCTCTCGTTCATCCTGAATCTGCTCGACGGTACACTGGAAGCGAATGGACGTATTCTAGCCATTACGACCAACTTCCCCGACCGCATCGACCGCGCATTGATTCGCCCGGGACGCATTGATATGATCGTGAACTTCAAGAAGTGCAGTCTCGAAGTGCTCGAGGAAATGGTGTGTTCGTTCTACGACACGGAGATCGCTGTGACCGACGAGTCGCTGAATTATAAGTGGTCTCCCGCAGAGGTGAATCAGATTCTGTTCCGGAACTTTGGTGATGCCGAAGCCGGTGTGAAAGAACTACTGCGTCTCAAGGTAGCGATGGAGGAGATCGACCAGTAGAATGATGTAATCTAACACCGCCGACTGATTCGCAGGTGACAGGTCAAACCACAAGTTCTTCACCTTGCGGATGACGTACGAAATGTCCTCCTTGTCCTCATATTCGTTGAACGGATACTTCAGAAAGAAGTCTGCGTTCTTTGCTCGGACAAGCTTCTCAAACGGAAACATGTGGTTCTGAACTGCGGCAATGACACGCTTGGGGTTGATGGTGCGCCCGATGCGAAGGTACGATTTCAGTCGAGGGAAGTCGACGTCCTCGGGGAAGACCATAATCAGCTGATCAAGCAGCCCCTCCCACTGGTCGAAAAAAATAGACAAGATCTTCGACTTGCTTGCCATCGTTGCTCGTATTGTTTATTGGCGTGTAACTCCTTTGAACTCAGAATCACGCGCTTGCTGGATCCGCTTGAGGCGAGCCCCAACATCCTCGTTGCGTCCATCCTTCATTCCATCATAACTCTGCTTCGTCTGAGGCTCAGGAGGGCTTGCGGCGAGAGGCTCGCTGCCAATGAACGTGTAGTGCAGCTGGTCGCTCGTACTCGGCTTGCCATCCCAGCTCGAATAGGCGTCTGAGAACCCGCCAGCTGTACCGAAGGACCATGATTCGAGATCACCTGTGGCGGCGGTGGCGGATGCCCCTCCCGATCCTCCGGGAGCGTTCGTCGGGACCTCGCGGCGGGCGGCGACAGGCTTGGAGATGTACCCGAAAATGTCCTTGCCGATGTAGACATCATTCGTCTCGGGCACAAAGAGAGTGGGCACGCTCTTCAAGAACCCGGGCAGCTGCGAGCGCTGTACACTCTCAACCGCAACCAAGCGACACAGGTTCTGCTTATTCAACGCAGTCAGCGTATCGAGAATCTGTTTGCTGTGTCCACAGCGTGTACTGTAAAACAAGATAGGCTGCTTGCTCATTGTCTGTCGTGGTTAAAAAAACGGATACAAAAGAACGAAATGTATAAGTAAGCATGGCGACGCTCGAAAACGTCCGTTACTCTCTCAATGGTTTCCGTCTGACATGCGAGTTCGTCAAGACACCCGTATCCTTCGTCAATGCTCTTCGGCGCATTCTTCTAGCCGAGATTCCTACCGTTGTGATTGGGGATGTTCTCATTCGCGACAACTCCTCGCAGATGATTCACGAGATGTTGAAGCACCGTGTGGAGATGTTGCCCGTTGCAGTGACAGCCGCGGAAGCCGATGTCATCCGTGACACTCGTCTGACACTTCGGTTTCTCCCGAGCCCCGAAGCGCGTGAGGTTACATCCGACGACTTTGTGAGTGCAAGCCCGCGTGGTTCCATCCTCCTCAAGGACCGCGACCTTGGAATGCCACTGTACTTCCTCACCTTGAAGCCGAACGAGTTGCTTCATATCGAGTGTGGGCTCAATCTAGTGAAGACGGGTGCTTCCCAGGTCTGCGTGTCGACGTTCAAGAATCACATTGATGAGACGCGCGCAAAGCTGGACCGCGATACGTTCATTCTGGAACAGGGACAGGATGTTCGCATCTTTGACAATCACCTGATTCAGCGGTCGTACGCTCGGGATGACCGCGGTCGCGCAAACCACTTCGACTTTACCGTCGAGAGCATCGGTGTACAGCCTGCTCGGTCACTTCTCCACGACGCGGCGGAGATCTTGAAGCGAAAGGTTGTTGAGTTCGTGAAGCTGCCCGTCATGAAGGATGAGTCAGGACTCTTCTCCATCGAGACAACGACGGAGGGACATACGCTGGGTGCTCTTGCGCAGGCGATTCTCTACGATGCACCTGGACTTGTGGACTTTGTTTCGTATCACATTGACCACCCTCTGACTGCGAAGCTCATCCTTCAATTCCGCACGAAGGTGAAGCCCGAAGCGGTGTTGGAGCGGTTCCATAACGAGGCGATAGCCCTATGTGAAACTGTTCTTCGAACTGTATAATGGAGAGTGAGTTCCTCACCTTTGAAGCCGCCGAGGTCGAAGTCATAGGCGATGTCTTCGAATTCGACGAGGAGGTCCAGCGAGGCGAAACGGTTCGCTTCTATACTCTGAACGAACAGATGACAGACGCACTTGAACATATGGTTCCGAAAGGGCGCACAACACGCTCACAACTGGAGAAACTGGACAAGGAGGTGGACCGCATTCGGGACTTGTACGAGACGTATGTGATCCCGACATCCGAGGGGTATGCGGTTCATGCTCCGAAGATCATGCGTTCTTTTCCATGGGTATCCCCTGTGCTCAGCGAAGTTGAGCACACTCAGTACAGTTTCAACAACGAATGGATACCGTTGTTTTTTCCGGGCAACATTCGCCAACCAAACGGGTACATGCGTATGTTGACATCGCTTCCCAAGCCGCTCATAGCTACACGTGGACAACCGCTACCGATCACAAAGGCGACTGAGTTCGTATCCGAGAATGGAGCGTACACAGTCATGCGCGCATTGCCAGCCTACGCAATGAGCCGGACGAGGAGGCACGAGGATGGGCGGATTGACGTGATGAGCGTAGCCGTCGATGGAACTGCGGACCCAGCCATGTTTGAAGGATACTGGCTTCGTGCACGCCCGTATCCGATTCCGGACCCGTTGCCCGATCATCCCTTTTTAGCCTCAGCCGAAGGGCGGTTTGTTCCTTCGAATGAACCCTTGTCCGAGGTGATACCGGGTATTGACGCAGTCATGATGCACGGAGTTCCAGTGACACAGGACCCGTACACGGAAGGCGTAAAGTTCCTGAAACTCTACGATATTTCGCTTGGTGCGATTCCGTGGGAATTGTGGCAGCAGCGGTTTCCCAAGAAGGAAGTGGTGGACGTCATGCCCCAGCCTCTCGAACTGAAATTCGAAGAGCCCGCAGCCTCACCGCCCTCGAAGAACGTTGTCGAACAGTACGGAACCCCGTATTTCAGTGGAGTTGCGCCGCGTCACTGGTTGATGGCACAAGAGGACGGCGGTCGTCTCGTCGTGAAGATGATTCATTCGCTGTTAGGAGATGCGGGAACTGTTGCGAACTTACCCGTGTCCGAGATGGGTGACCTCCGCTTCCCCGATGTGGAGGAAGATAAATGTACGCTCGTCGGATTGAACTTCCATGACTTTGCGTTACAAGGCGTGCTTCGTCAGTGGCTGTTGGACAAGAACCGCGAGTCGCACAAGTGTATTCCGTTAGACATTGTCAAACAAGAGCGCCATCAGGTTGGATATCGCGACCGCGTGCAATGGACGGAGACGACACCGCAGACGATCCTGGCAGACTATACACGAGCCCTTGCGCGATTCCGCAAGCCAGCTCAGTCTGAACGGTTACCTGTGTACGCAAAGCAGCCTCAGCGCGCAGTCTCTCAGCTTCGCCAACAGGTTGTCGCAATTCTGATGGACGAAGACCGGTTTCCGGAAGACAAACTCAAAGCCATCACCCTTCTGACGCGCTCAGTTCCTCATGCGAAGAACCAGACGGTGGACACCGAGGGACTGTTCGTTGTGTGTGACCATACGCTTGCGATGCTTGGAGGTGAGTTAGCCGCTGACCGTTTAGCCTTCTACGACAAGTGGACATCCCGCGTAGATGGTGCGCGCGTATGTACAGCCTGCGGTGAGCACGTGAACAACGACGTTCTTGTCAACCAAGAAGACTTCACGGACGAGGGGCGTCTATTGAAGCATGCAGATGCGTTGGACGTTCATACCTTCCACGGCGAATCAACGGCGACCTACACGACAAGTCTCCGAGCCATTCAGTCCTTGTTCGACATGGAGGACCCAAGTGATGGAACGATATTTTTGCTGATCTCGCTGCTTCAACTCCTTCCCGCACAGGACCAGATTCTTCCTGTACTGCAAGAAGCACGTGAGTTCTCCAATGCGATTAAGTCAAAAGACCGCGACGGAAAGGCGCGTGGCATGGTGGGTATTGCAGCCACAGCCTTGTTGATGCAGGTTCACCTTCCTCGTCTGATTCCGCGCAGGTCGTTTGGAGCGACACCCTTGAAGCTGGATGGGTTCCCACGCGATACGGATTCGGATAAAGCCCCGACTGTTATCGATTCGCTCTTGATGGTTCTGCGCAAGACATTCGAGTCGTATCCGACATCGTTTCGTGGACCTTCACTTGCAGTCTTGCGTGGTGCGCTCAATGAGAGTGCCGCGATTCGGAAAGGCAGTATCGCAGTGTTGAAGCGTCTTCTTCCGAAATTCGCAGCGAGTCTGGTGCGGGCAAAGGCTGAATGGGCAGCCAATCCGCCTCCCCCGGTACCGGTGGGACTGTTGCCTGTTGTGCTTCCTCCTGCGAGTCTGGGTACTATGACTGGTTTCCTTCCATGCGCGACGATGCAAACAGTCTGGTCGGATCCGACTCCTCCCGTGATTCGTCAACCGAGTGTTCCGCTGGACCGCAATATTCGCCCTCGCCCATTGACGAGGATGCTCCCAGCCACCGTCGTCCCCACACATCCGATTCAGCCGGTTGTCCCGAAGGACATTCAACGTCGTCTTCGTCTCCCGACCATCAAGAGAACAGAGGGTGATTCGTGGAGGACGAACCTGATGATCGCGCACTATCTCAGCTCCGTCTTCAAATTGGGTATTGATGTCGCAGGAGTGGATACCACGCAGTCTCCGGATCTATTGCGGGACCTTGCATCAGGTCTCGTGAGGGAGATTATGGACAAAATCATGAAGGAACCGGCGTTACGGAGGGAGTTTGAAGCTCTGCGTGAGCAAGACGTTTCGCTGTTCGCATTGCTCGCATCGCTGAAAGAATCCAAGGTGGAGACGAACACGCTGAGAGCCAAGGAGCGTCACTTGTTCACGGACCGTATGCGCGAGATGTCCGACAGCGAACGTCAGGTCACCAAGGACCTACTCGACCGTGGTCTTGCGCCGTTTATTCTGACCAATCGCGATCGCGACGTCTTTGCAGCCCAGATCGAGAGGGAACTCCGGGTGGTCGAAGAAGACGTCCCGGACGAAGGCGTAGGTGCGCCGCGTGATGCGCCAGACGATGATGACCGTAATGTGGACGAAGGTGAGTATGGCGACCACACAGTACAAGGAAACCGTGACCATGAACAGGACATGGCGCCGATTGACCACGATGGACCGATTTAAATGCGAGAGGATGGAGAGTATCAAATGGCTAAGCTTCTTGCTCTTCACATCACGCGCATCGACGAGGGTAATGACGGCGACGACATCATCGAGTTTCACACTTCGAACGAGTCGCCTGACATGGTTGAGGTCACGTCCAAGTTCAAGGGTCTCGACAAGACTCGGTTTCGGTACACTCTGCCGATCGGCAACTGCCCCCACTACGTGGAGACCCTGCTGTCTGCCCTCGCGAAGGACGTCGAGCCGTTCGACCGTGTTCAGATCACGTCTGCGATGTTCCCCGCGGTCATCTACGACGTCCGCACCCTCGGCGATGACGATGTGTTTCACACGATTCGCGACATGATCTACACGACGTTCAACGTGTCCATCCGCCGTATCGTAGTGTAAAACGAACTTTCAACGCTTCAAACAAGACACAGCAATGCTGACCCTCAATGGATACCAACTTCCCAAGGACTCTCGGGAGCTGGCACTCAAAAAGGCGTTGACTGTTCGACCCTTCTCCTTCGTGAACCCGATGGCTCAGCCGAAGTATCCGGTCTATCACGAGACCAAATCTCACCTCTACCTGCCCAAGCACTTCGGCATTGAACGCTACGGAAAGGTCCCAACCACGCGCGATGTCGCCCAGACGGCTGCATGGTTCTGGGAATTCACCGGAAGCCTTCGCCCAGTCCAGCTTCCCGTTGTGAACTCCTTCCTCTTGCCCGAGCCGCATGATGGCATCATCTCGCTTCACACGGGTGGAGGCAAGACAGTCTGTGCCTTGTATATCGCCTCTCGACTGCGAGTACCTGCCCTTGTTGTGGTCCACAATACCTTCCTCCGCGACCAGTGGATCGACCGTGTGAAGGCGTTCCTGCCCAATGCTCGGATCGGACTCCGAAACGAGGACACCTCGTGTGATACGTTTATCAGAGATTTCACAATCCGAGTTGACGAGGGGGTAATGAAATACAAACGCGGCGACACTACGCCCAACTTCAAGCTACTGAAGAACATCAAGACAGATGAACTTATAGATCTTGCAAAGATAGTCGGTTCGGAACCCAATCTTGATAGTCTGGTCGACATTATCCCGAGTTTCACATCAATTCACGACATCACGGTTGGAATGATCCAGGGAATTGTTCAAAAGAAAGTAAATGCAGACGAGTTCCGACCGATCGGTCTGGTTATCGTTGATGAGTGTCACCACATTGCTTCTGAGGTGTTTGTCCAGGCGTTGCCCAAGGTCACATCGAAGTACATGCTTGGGCTGTCTGCGACCCCTGACCGCAAGGATAAGCTCATGTATGCGATTCACTGGTTCCTTGGTCCGCTACTATACAAGTCGGAGACAGGTGATTCAGTGGACACGCAGGTGAATGTGGAAGTCTACGAGTACCAAAACGACGACCCTGAGTTCAACGAGGTTGTCGTATCCTCGCAGGGTATGGTATCGGTCCCAATCATGGTCAATAAGCTGACAGGCTGCGAAGACCGAACCAAGTGGTTGTGCAGTATCTTGGAGGATGTAACGGAAGGTGGACGTCAGATTCTGGTGCTGTCGGATCGAGTTCAGCACTGCCAAGACATCTTAGCGGGGCTGAGTGCGGAGGTGCGCGAGACTGCGTGTATTCTGGGAACAGCTGTCAAGCCAGAACTGAGGGCTGAGTACTGTAAGACGAAAGCCATTCTGATTGCGACGTACAGCATGTGCAAAGAGGGATTCGACGTCCCGACTCTGAACACATTGGTGATGGCAACGCCTCGTCCCGACATCGACCAGATTGTTGGGCGGATTCTACGCGTGGAAAAGAAGGGTCGTGCTGTTCATCCATTGATTGTGGATATCGTGGACCCGCAGTTCAGGCGACAGTTCGGTATGCGGAACGGTCTATACAAGAAGCGACAGTATCGCGTTACGAAGATGGCGTTACCGTCTGCTTAACCGTGGGAAGCACCATGGGCGGCGGTGCCAACGGACTGAGTCCATTTCCGCCATCCAGCTCGTGCGCCGTGTCCACGAAGATGTTGATCTTGTTCAGTCCGTTGGTCTCTTCGGGCTTCGAGATATCCTTGTATTTTTCCATCTGTTTCGCGAAGGTCGACGTGATGGAGGTCGGGATGAGCGGACTCAGTTCGGCGAGACGGTCGTACTGATCCTTCACATACTTCAGGAAATCGCCCGGCTGCATGCGCTGTTCGCGGGGAAGACGCAGTTCCACGTTGATGAAACGGTAGAGCTTCGCATAGTGGATACTGGACATGCGGTGACCTTCTGCACGCTTCGCCCAACCAAAGTAACTGCCGATCGTATTCAGTACACCAATGACCAGCGAGCCAACACCTAACGCAGTCGCCGCGAGCTGGTGATCCGAGAAGAGACTCGACGAACCAGCGTTGAGAAAAGCCACGGCGCCGGACCCCACGATGACCGGTAAATCAATGAACACCTTGCGGCGAGTGAACACGCTCTCCGCACGCTTGTGCATAATCGCCAATCCGTTCGCCTTCTCGCCGGTCTGAGCGAAATAGTCCTCGAGCAGTACCGTCCATGTCACATTGCTTCCGATGTCTGTGGCACCAGAGTCTCCCATTTGTTCTTAGCATAGAATAACGTGGATGTCGGTTGCAAGTTACTTGGTCACGTCTCATGCATCCAATGAGGTTGATTTAGCCGCAAAGATAGGGTTATCCGCAGCCGTGACGGTCTCGGGTTTAGCCAATGCCGCGGGTGCGATTCCAATCGCAGGGGGTGCGATCGCGGGAGTCTTGTTTGCCCTCTCCGCAGGGTTACGCGCGAACTCCTTCAACATTCGCCTTCAAGAGATCGTGAAACGAATGGTGCACGAACTCGCATATACGTACTCGCTGTTTCGACTGATTGAGACTGCGAGGTTGGATGACGGAACGGACGCAGGGGCGCCGATTGTACCGAGCCGGTCATTGTACCTGCGGGGTATCAACCACCACCTTGTCTCAATCATCGAGAAGTGTCAACAAGCACATCCCGTGAAGAAGGGTGTCCTTGCGCGCATGTCTGCATGGTCGACATCGGAGGACAAGTTCACGGACCTTGAAAAAGCCGTGAACGAAATGAAGAATGACCTAGACGACCTGTACAAGTCGTTTGAGATTCTTACGCACGGTAAGAGCCTCCGGTTGAATCAGAAGTACCTCGACCTGTTCACGAAGATCTCAACGATTCCCTTGTCGGGCGAAAAGGATGAGACGACAATCGAGGTCGAGGCGATACGAGAGAGTCTTGAACCCGCAGAACGTAAACCGTCCGAACTCGCAGCGAAAGTGGTCGGGACTGAACCGATGGTCTCAATGAGTTCATCCTCTGGTTCTGCTCAGGAAGCTGCGAGGGCTGCAGAGAATGCTGCGCTACGGGCGGAGGCAGCTCTTCGACAGCTGGGGGCGGTAACCGCCACAAAAGGGGGAACGCGTCGGAGGTTAACGATAAAAACAAACCGCCGTAAAGGACAATGAATTTCGACCGCAACGGTGTTCGCGTCCGGCAATCGCAGCCGGTGCGTACAATCAAGCATGTTCGCCGCGTGATCACGATTGATTCTCGTGACCGTGACACGACTAAGTATGTGAAGGTCAATGGTGGCGCAGCCGCCTCGGACCCTGGGGATTTCGTAGTGTATCTCCCTCGTCCCTTTTCGAATGTGACCCGTATTCGCTTGAAGAACGCAGTTATCAATGCCCCCCAAGCCGGTTGGGCTGCGGGTGACTCATATGTCCTCATTGGAATCGAGGGACTGAACCGCATGGACGAAACAGCGCCGGGCGGTGACCGCGCTGGATACGTGGATTCGACATTCGCGAAAGTTCTGAATCCAGCTGTCGGGCTGACTGCGAGTGCGAGCGTGTCGACGTCAATCTTCTACAATGACAGCAACAACGATGAGAACATTACTGTGTACACTCCGCCAGTCGGGACACTGGATCGGCTCCATATCACGTTCCGTCGCCACCTAGCCTATTCTGCGATTGGAAACACGTCTCCTCTCACTGCTCCGATTACATTCGGAACCAGTGAGAACAGTTTGACGTTCGAGATTGAGTACCTTGACAATGTGTTCGAAGACGTGTCGTCGTTTGAAACGTTCCTGAATGTTTAGCGCATACTGCGACCCAGTGTGACAAACGTGTCGAATGTGAATAAGAACATCACGCCTGTGGCTACGTACAAGAACATATCCCGGGACGACGAGGGTTCATACCCCGTCTTATTCTGCTCAACGAGAGCCAGAATACGACTGAGCTTGTCCGGCTGGCTACCCATTGCCGACTGAACTGCGACTGGATCCGGCGTGAAGTTGCGCGTCGTAGGGTTCGTGTCGAGTGGGAGTGTCGGCTCCATCTTCTCCACGACAAGTTGCACGCCCTTCGTCGCATTGCCTGGCGGCATACCAGGTGTTGCCATGGGTGATTGAACAGTTCTAAATGGTGCTCCGTACGCGTCTGTTAAGCTAACCCCTTCCAGACCCATTACTTCCATGCGGTAGAAAATTATGCCCACGATACTACAAATGAAGGAAAGCACTGAGTTTGTTGTCGCCCTCGGACTTGTCGCAGTTCTCGCGTTTGCCCCGAAGCTTCTTAGCTTCTTCGTCGAGTCTCAGCTCGGTAAGGCTCTTTCGTTCGCGTTTGTCGCGTGGGTGTGGCGCCGCAGCGGACTGGTGTCGCTGATGCTCGCAGTGACTCTGCTCCGCGCCATGCCCTCGTATGAGTATGCCTCGAAGGGCTCGCTCTCCACCAATGGGGTAAAGAAGACGGCTGTCGAAGAGGAAGCGTCCAAGTAAGTTCTCACACCTAAGTAATGGCGCTCAAACTCCCGGAAATTCAACTACAAACCCTGTTCTTAGGCATCTGTATGTTGCTTATGAACGTGGCATCTCGGCACATTGTCGACGAGTTCAGTTCAAAAGAGGACGAGTACCAGCGGAACGTCCTCCTTCGTCGTATCGCGATCTTTGCGGTCTGTTACATGGGCACTCGTGATTTGATTCATGCATTCCTACTGACGGCTGGATTCGTCGTACTCGGCATGGGCATCTCGCGGACACACCCGAACGAAGGGTTCCAGGGTGATAAGAAGGTATGTAGCGCATCGGACCCGAATGCGCCCCTACTGTTCGTGAAGCCGGAATAACACCCGAGCAGCTTCGCGCACTTCGGCTTGCGCGGCGTGCGCGTCTCGAATCTCAATCCGCTGTTCAAGGTATCTAACCCGCTCTCTGAGTCCGCGCAGCTCTGCGTACTGTCCGTGCAGCTGGTCGGCACGGGGCGTACGATAAAACCATCTCCTATCCGATTTCATCACCTCTTCAAGGGCTGCGAGATTCTTCTCTGCCTTGATGAGTTGAACTTCGAGTGTAGGCATTTTACTTGGACTTCGTATTCATCGTCTGGGATTCGTTTTACCACTTGAGAAAACGGCGACTGAGCCGCAGACGGAACGGGCGATTACGACGCGTGCCGCCCTTGCCCTTCTTCTTTGCCTTCTCCAACGCTTTCTCCGTCTTCTCAATCAATGCCCTCAGTCGTGCTTCAGTCATCGTTGAAGGCAACGTATGCGTGAGACGGAGGTGACTGTGATGCTCCAATTTGTACTTGTAGTCCGCTAGCTCCTTTTCAAGTGTCTTGACACCCTTGGGCATTTACAACTAACGCAGAAATTACCGACGGCGGCGATAGGAACGACGACGACGACGACGGGTGCGCGCATGCCCTACCCACGGTGAATCATCGCCAGTTCCCACCCGCGACTCCGGCGGAGCCGCCGCCGTCGCTGCCGGCTGAATAGGCGTAAGCTGCATGCCAAGAAGCCTGGCAATTTCACGAAGATTATTCTTGATGGTATTCACAGCCTCATCTGAGATTCCATTAGACGTGTTAGCTGCCAAGAGCCTCAGATTTTCTTGGAGGAGTTCCTGAATCTGACGATTGATATCTTCCATTACTCACCTACAAGCTAATCTTCACAGACTTGCCGGTGGATCCGCGACCCTTCTTGCCGCCTCCGGACGGTTGCTGGACTACGCTCGACTTGATATCCCTCAGGAGGTCGTCAATGTTCGGAGGCGGGCGAACCTCCTGTGACGGCGGAGGAGGAGCCGGGGCTTGGGGAGCCGGAGGACGACGCTGTTGTACACCTACACGAACCGGCTTGTTCTCAGCCGGTGCCTTCGGGACGAGATTGGGCGGCGGCGCCGGCGGCACAGACTGCTGCATGAAACTCATCAGTCCCGCGAGAGGATTAGGAGCCTGAGCCGGAGGAGGTACGCTTGCGGTTCCGCGCATCTGCTGCGTCTGGTTCTGCATGGCTGCACCGGCTAACTGACGAGCAATGTCCGGATTCTGACGCATGATATCCTGGATGTTCGGAATAGGAGCCTTCTGTGCCATCTGGTTCGTCAGGTGGACCATGTAGACCATCATACAGACGCGAAGGGGAATGCGGACTAGCGGGTGCATCTTCATATTGTCACCATACAGGTCATAGAGCTCCTCAAAATCGTCTTCTAAGTCTACAACGTTCATCTGCGCAGCCTCCGAGAGACCATCGAGTTGAAGACCAAATGCCTTCATGGCTCCAACGTTTTTCGACCCCCATTCAGCTGCGGACATGCCCGTCACGAACCACTCCGAGAACTGCTTGATGGTCGAGTCCATCGACTTCTCGCGCTTGATGAACTCCAACTCCAACTTCATCTCGTCAATGGGCGAATCGATCGTGAAGCGTTTGCGCATCGGCACACCCATCTTTCCGAGACGCTCGAACTTCCGCAGAAGGTCGTACTTCTCGCGCAACACGTGGTCATCGGACATGCGCGCAGGAGCCGCGGGCGTCATGTACGGCTCGGCGTTCAGATTCGGCATTCCACCTACGTGCGTAGGACCCGTCTCCTCAAAGGTTGGGACAAGTCGAGGTCCCTGCGGCGCCGGCGGCGGCGAACCGATGTCATTGAAATCAAGCGTGGGGAGGTCCACGGTTTCAAGGTTCGTGATGCCTCCCATCACGTTAGGATTTACGAGGAGGTCCGTCTCCATTTACTTCTCCTTCGGGTCTGTTTATGAAGGTTGGAACGCGGTAAATAATCGAAAGGAGGAGTAATGCCTTCTGCACCCGCACCCCCACCCGCTTTGTTATTGCCCGTGATTCCTGCCGGAAAGGTGCCAGGTGCGGCAGCCCAGCTTGCTATCGTGAAGAAGAATCTGGCAGGTCCCGGCAATAAACCGTCTTCAAAGGGCGGTCGCAAGACGCGTCGTCGGCTGATGTCCCGAAAGTACTGCAAGAAGACGCCGTGTCGCCGCATGGGCTTTACGCAGAAAGCGAGTTGTCGGCCGTACAAGAACTGCTACACCCGCAGGAAGTAGCTTACTGACTGTGCTCCAAGACCCACAATCCCTGTAGAAATGAATCCGCCAGGTCGTCCTTCTTCGGATGCGCCTCAAAGTGGGCTCGGTTCGCAAGAGGTACGAGCGCGCGAGCATGCGTTATGCCTGTCGTTTTGCGTCCTTTATAGCTTGCAGTTGAATCATCCACTGTCACAATGTTCGACAGTTTGTGAGTCGCTGAAACCCCCTGCACGCGAAATCCCCGGCACGCAAAGTACATCTGGATCATCGCCTGGACTCCGAACATCCGCCGGTCCATCTGGTTCTCAACGCACACCAGGTCTGCCCCCTTCCAAGACTCCGATCGCCGGTCGAGACTACGAATGATATCCGGCGCCAAATCCAGGCACGAACCGGAGGATGCGGAGGAAATACACTTCTTCCACGTGTTCTGCTTCAAGTGATTGAACACCAGCTTCACCAAATCCGCCTTTTTCGTGGCGTCCGACGACAGTCCAAGCTCTGTCATCTGCGCCCGAAGCTGGTCCACAGTCTTCTTTCCCAACTCCGTCTTCGTCACCTTCTTCTGCTTCTTTGGAACGTGGCGCGCACACGCGAACGTTCCATCGGACGCATGCTCATACCGCGCAGACGTTGCGCACTTATGGCACTTGACGGCTCCGACGCCCGCTGACTCGCCGAGTACATCGATGATATTCCAATCCACGATGGACACGTCGGTTCGGTTGGTTCCTTCCAGGACACAAAATGCGAGATTGCGCAGTCCGACATCGAACGACACAACCTTCATTGTTAATTTGTCCCGTTACGTTGTAAATGCCCTGTGATTGTGTTTCGAACGTTCCTGTTCAACCGTTCCGATTACGTTGGATACGGAAATCTACGCCGTCGCCTTCAACAGTGAAAGCAATACCGTCTTCGAGTCTGCCTTTCCAAACGGGATCCCCCTCTTGGTCAGGATCTCCTGCAACTCCTTCTTCGTCTTAGACTCCAACGCATCCGTGTCCAGCGGCGGGGGAGGACCATCCACCACCTCGGGAGACGAGTCCTCTTCCTCGACCGACGCACGATCGTCCTCGGGTTCTGGCTCCGGCTCCGGTTCCGGAGCAGGTGGCGGGGGAGGAGGCGCCTGCTGCTGCTGAACCATCTCCGCGAAGGCGACAACCAAGCTGTTCAGGTTCGTGAACAACTTCGACTGCTGCCAGTACAGCCATGCGACCGCACCGATGAGTCCGAAGACAAGAGCGCCGAGAAGGCTTACCGCACCGACCATGGGATCAAACTGAACCTCCATTTATGTTGACGCACGACAGGATTACTGTAAGTGAAACGAAAGAATATCCGTCAATAACAAATGTCCCGGTACGTCTATGTTGTGTTAGCCTTGCTCGCGTTTGCGTTACTCGTGTCCCGGGTGTCTGCGGCTACGGTACCTGTGAAGCTTCCGCCCACGTCTCCTTCGACGACGGGTGACCACCAGTTCGCGACCCCTGCTGGAAACACGATTCTTTACTGAGCGACGACCTCCATTGGACGCAACTTCTCCCGGTTTTAAGTATCTTTTAAGGACAGCCTCGTCACCGATACCGGGAAGCATATCTTCATCTTCACCTTCAAAGTCTCTCTTAGCTCGTTCGAGAAGAACGGCGTAGGAGACCTTACTTTTCGGAGGGGGTGCCCGTATCGTACACTCATTGCCATCGCATACGATCGTATTGCCTACTAACTCAACAAGGATTTCACTCTCGTGCAGATAGTCGCTTTTTGGCAGTAATGGTGGTATAGATAGAATCCGAACACCCGGAAGAACTTTCACGTTCAATACAACTCCACCTTTGGTGTTCGCAAACGTTTCTGCAACACCTTCGTCATCTGTAACCGATATCCACAGTCCACCACCCCGTATATCACCTGTCCTCGATCCCCTGTAATATATCGTCGTCTCTGTCAATGTCTCTCCGTCACTTTCAAACAGTTCATGAATGGCGGCTTCGCACTCTTCCTTGGACTTCGGGTCTCTCACGTACCGTTTAAGGCAGTCCATTACTAGACCGCTCTAAAACTCTTCGTCGAACCTAAGTGCACTGCCTCCCATTGGACGCGAGTAGTCGGACACCTTCTTCTCGAAGAAGTTGGTCTTGCCCTCGAGTGAAATCAGATCCATGAAATCAAACGGATTCGCAGTCTTGTAGATTTTCGGCGCGCCCAACTGGACAGCCAGACGATCCGCTACAAACTCAATGTACTGGCTCATCATCTTCGCATTCATGCCAATCAGTGAACAGGGTAGCGCCTCACAGATGAACTCCTTCTCCAACTCTACGGCTTCCTTGATGATGGTATGGATCTGCGTCGAACTCCGCGACTCCATTGTGTGGTACAGAGCCACAGCAAACTCGGTGTGCAGCCCCTCGTCACGCGAGATCAGCTCGTTGGAAAACGTCAGACCCGGCATGAGACCGCGCTTCTTCAACCAGTAGATGGAGCAGAACGCGCCGGAGAAGAAGATACCCTCCACGCAGGCAAACGCAATCAGGCGGGTCTGGAAATCGTCCGTCGACTCAATCCACTTCTCCGCCCACTGGGCTTTGCGTCCAATGCAGGGAATCGTGTTGATGCCGTTAAACAGCTTCGCCTTCTCGTCCTCGTCCTTAATGTAGGTATCAATCAACAGGGAGTACGTCTCGGAGTGGATACCCTCCATCGCGTTCTGGAAAGAATAGAACAGCTTGACTACCGGAGACGAAACCTCGCGCTGAAACCGCGACGCGAGGTTCTCCTGGACGATTCCATCCGACCCCGCGAAGAATGCGAGGATACGACCAATAAAATGCGTCTCGTTTGCAGTCAGCTTCGCCCAATCCGCCATGTCCTTGCTGAAATCAATCTCGTCCGGTGTCCAGAAGACGGCGAGGGACTGCTTGTACTTGCGATACAGGTGCTGCTCCGAAGCCTTGATCGGGAAGAGGGTGTAGGACGTCATTACTATACTACACAGAAAGCGCCTAAACGAGAAAGTGTGGAGGTAACACAATGAGTAGTACGGCGAACGTTCAATCCTATTTACCCTATGTGTTTCGCCCAGTGTTCCTGTATTCGAACGGGGGGTTCACAACCACGTTTAATATCTCGAACATTGACACGCTCTCCGTGGGCACAGCCGCAATCGCACGCTTAGCCATTGGCGACAGCAACCAGAACGTCTACGTGGGTACGAACTCTGGAAATCAGCCGAGTCTAGCCATTGCGTGCAATACATACTCAAACACCGCGCTCGGCATCTCGGCGGCTGTGGGGCTTGCGAATGCGTACACCTCTGAGTTCATTGGATACCTCGCCGGGAATGGATCGTGTAACGTCTCCAACGTCTTCGCGGCGGGAACCAACGCAGGGTCTCTGGGACTGTCCAATACGAATTGCGTCTTCGTCGGTTCGTCGAACTCGATGCGCCTCAGCAATGTATCCAATGCGGTAAGTGTAGGGGCGAATGCGACTGCGACCTCGGAAAGCGTCATTCTCGGTACGTGGTCGGGATCCAATACGGGACGAAGCGCAGTTATCCTCGGAACCGGCACTGGGTACTTTGCGGGTTCATCGAACGTACTCATTGGTCCCTATCTGAGCCCAACCTTCTCGAATAACTTCACGGCGTCCGTTACGTCGAACCTTGTGACGTGTACGCTGACTTCCGGAACAGTTGCCTTCACGCCGGGTCAGACTGTGACGATTGCGGGTCTGACACCCATCACGTACAATGGCACCGTAACGGTTGTCTCGGCTACGTCGAGCACGTTCACGTACAGCAACACGTCTGGGACTGCGTTTACTGACAACATCGGATCCGTTACAGGAGGACTTCCCAGCTTCTCGTATCTATGGAATAACAACGGTACCGGCTGCAATGTCACATGTAACATCTCGTCGAATCTCAGTAACAAGTTCTTTGTCGGGTCGGGATCGAATGTATTGATGGCGGGTGATTTCACGAGTGGGCTGGTCTCTATTGGTTCGACGAACACCAATGGGTACACACTGAGTGCAGTGACATCAACTCCGACCACCGTTCCTAACCTAGCGCTCGACGTCTACAAGTACGCACGATTCCAGTGGGGTGTAGGCGTCGGTTGCGACCCCGGGCAGTATTCGCTCGACGTCAATGGAAACTTCCGCGCAGACGATGGGCGGAACTACATCTCGATGGAAACCGCTGACCGTGCAGACGCATTGGTCGGTACAGTGAAAAGTGGTATCAACCTGTTTCCCGCTGTAACTGTGACAGGAACACTTGCCGTGACGTCGAACACGAAGTCAGCAGGATACTACTCGGTTCAAAGCGGGTCAAATGGAGTGACTGTGATTTCAAACGCAACGACCGTCATCCCGCTTACAAGCAAAAGCAGTGTACTTTCGGTGAATGTGTTCAATGGGTTAACATCGGTTGGGTATTTGATCGCGACCTATCTGACCAACTCCAGCAGTGTCGTGACGCCTGTAACGTCGAACTCAAGTAATATGACCGGCGTCTTCAGCGTGGTGGTGACGAGCTCGACTATAACGTTATCGAACGCGACATCCGCCAACCAGACCTTCTACTACAACATCACCGTGTTCCCTGTGGGCTAAGCTTCTCTGTCATCTTACGAATCGAGACAGATGAAACGCCCGAGCTAGTCGATATCTCGGGGATACGGCTACCCAGGACGTGGGCAATCACGCCGGCTGCGATGGTCTTCGGGGTATGCTCCATCTCGGGAAGCTTACTCAGTAGTAGAAGGATTTCGTCGCGATCCCTGTCTCCGACACCCAGGTCCGCACAGATGCGTTCGGCAATACCGAGCTGCGTGTTCAGCACGGATGAGACTTCTCCATCGAAACGGCTGAGTCCCTTGCACATGGCTCGAATGGAGACATTGAATAGCGTAGCGATCTCTTCGTGTGTTCGTGTCGCATTGTGCTGACGGCAGGCGGTGAAGACCGCACCTGCCATGAGGGCTCTGCGCGTCTCGCCTCTTGACTTCCGGGCATCCTCAATCTGCTTGAACATCGCGCATGCGTCGTGGATGATTGCCTTCGGAAGCCCGACACGAGACGACGCAGCTTGAATCGCATCAAAGATACCCATCCACGACCTCTCACCGTGGCTCGAAAACGACCACGACGAGAGCTTCGCGATATTCTTCGACTCCTCAGACTGTCCGAACGTACGTCGCCTCATCATCATCGAACCGTAGGAGGAATCGGGTAGAAGCTCATTCGTAACACCACCTGTGCGGGATGGGTCGTCTTCGGTGTTGGAGTACATACGCCACTCGGCTCCCTCGTCTACGACGCTCCCCACAATTGTACCGCAGGACGTGCACACGCGCTCACCATCTGCGATTGTTGTATCTTCGTGTTCGCAGTTCATGCGGATGGACTACTGTCTGACGATGCTTTTTCGTTTTCTTGGATTGTCCACAGATTCAGAGTGTTTGCGAAGAATCATTTTCAGTTGGGATTCATATTCATGCTTGCAAGCATGATTGGGTCATACGGCATTGGACGATACTGTGTGAGCAAACTCGGGCGTCCGCGGTTCATCTGCTGGCGAGACCATGAAATCAGTAGATAGTCATTGTTCACGGGCCACACGCTGAATCCGGACTCGGTAAGCGTTGTCATCAAGTATTCGCGGGCTTCTGACAACTTGAACAGTGGATACCCGAAGACGAACTTGGGGATCTCGAAGATGGTATACGGCGCATCAGGAGAGTGAATGGCTTGCTTCTTGATTTGCGCATAGATTTGAGCCAACACAGGACGCATTGCGGACATCCGGCGCTCGCGTTGGTTCTCTTGTTCCTGTACGACATCACGGGCTTTCAGCATCCTTGCTTTTGACAACTAGAATGTTCAAGGCATTGGCCCTCGGAGGAGGAGGTGTGCGTGGATTCCTTATCCTGGGAGCTCTGAAAGCCGTGGAAGAACGTCAGGGTAACCTGAACTTCCCCGACGGCATCTACGGCTGTTCCGTCGGGGCTATCATTGCTACCGGTGTCGCGTTTGGGTTGTCCTACAAACAAGCGGAGGAGGTGTGTATCAAGTATGTAAACACATCCGCGTTTCTGCCTTCGTTTCGGTATGCGACGATTCTCGCCTTCACACAGAAAAAGGGGTTGTTCACGCAGGACTTGATGGAGGAACTGTTCTTGAAGATATTCGATTCGCTGGGCATTGATCTGCGTGGAAAGATGATTTCAGACACGCCACAGAAGCTGTATCTGCTCGCGTCAAACATAACGACGCAGCGTCCAACTCTATTGACCGGTGCAATTCCCTTGCTCGCCGCGATGAAAGCCTCATGCTGTCTCCCATTCATCTATCATCCTCAGGTGATTCACAATCAGCTGTATCTTGATGGTGGGGTCTACTCGGAGAACATGTACGAAGCCGTTCCCAAAGGTACGTTGGTACTGGACATTGCTCACATCAAACGAGCTGTCTTTCCATCCACCCTCGAATCCTTCTCGATCTTCGATATGATTCGCACGCTGTGGGCTGGTCTCCGGTCTGTTCGCGTTCATGCGGATGCACTCAACCTGAACATTGACGGAATCTACCTCCTCGACGAACTCACGGACGAAGACAAGATTCGCATGATCGACACAGGATATGCGCAAGCCTTACGCTTCCTTGCCAAGCGTCTCCCGAAGGAACGCGATGAGGTTCTCGGAGGTGATGTTGCGGTCGAAGTCGTACACTCCGGTTGACGTCTCCAATTTGATCGTCGGATATGCATTCACCTCGTAGAGCGACGCTGTCTTACGGTCTTCCTCGGCATTCACACCAACCGCTTCGACTGTCGTTTTTCCAAACACCGGGGACGACTTCAACTTCGCAGACACCTCCTCCCAAACGGGCATGGCTTTCTTCGAGTACCCGCACCACGTTGTATAGAAGAAGTACAGCCGTGCAGTATTCACCTTTACCTCGCGTTTGGGCTGGGATTTCCAGAACCGGTATGCAATCACGAGGAGGAGGACGAGGATGGCAGCTTGGACCCACATTGTTGAAAGAAGCGAGAAATTGTACGCTGACGTTCAAACCAGATGCGATACGCCTCTTCCGGTGTCACGCCTTCCTTGATTTGAATCCATGCGACATCCGCCGTCATGCGCTCCGGTTCATATGGACGCGGAGAGATCTCCAACCAACGTCCACGAAAACGAATCATAGTACTTGTTCTTCTCATGTAAGGGGTAAATGGAAGCGATAGGTAAGGTGGCATTAGCACTAGCCTTGAACTACGGAGTTCACTACGGAAGCATGACCGCTCACAACTGGATGTGTATACCGCATACGCTGGGGGAGGTAGCCAAGAGTTTGTTCACAACAGCGAGTCCTGCGTGCGCGACGCTTCTGGTTGTAGGTCAACATACGCAGTCGGCATACGCGGCTGCGATTACAGCGGGGGTGACGACATTGGTGGTTGACGCGTTGAAGTCAGCTGTTTAAGCCAGACCGCCGCTCGGGAACCCGACCAGTCCGGCGCCGATACCGAAGCCCGCACCGGTCCGCGCCGACGAGCCGACACTCGGCGCATACACATCGAGGATCGCGAACGTCGCCGTCGCAACCAGGGCAATCATACCCACCTCCGACGCCTTCAACGTCTTGCCCGGCAGGACGTACGCCGCAATCGCAACCGCCAGACCCTCCAAGAAGTACTTGACAAGGCGCATCATGATTTCACTCATATCGACACCGGACGAGGTGGGCTTCGGTTT
>Ga0208388_1000055_pt1 | contig 35820 bp, 45 predicted proteins | sample CryBogCBH18Jul07_FD_185511 | JGI IMG/M metagenome (GOLD analysis project Ga0208388, IMG submission 185511) | Freshwater microbial communities from Crystal Bog, Wisconsin, USA - CBH18Jul07 (SPAdes) (version 2) | ecosystem: Environmental > Aquatic > Freshwater > Lake | place: Crystal Bog...
CTCGCCGCACGATGCTGATGGCTTCCATGATTCGCAGGCTGCTTCTCACGTACTGCAAGCACATTCCGCTGGATGACCGCGACGCCTACCCGAACAAGCGGGTGGTGACGACAGGTGCCTTGCTGACTCACCTGTTCCGCCAGCTGTTCCAGAAGGTGTGCAACGACACCCGTAACGAGTTCGTCCAGGAGGTCAACAATGACGCGTGGAAGAAGGCCGGTCAGCCCCTGGAGATTCTGAACATCAACAACCTCTACAAGATTCTCAAGGTGTCGGCCATCGAGGGCAAGATGAAGCAGGCTCTGGCCACGGGCAACTTCACGGTCCAGGGCATGGGCACGACGAACTCGACATCGCTGTCGAATGCGACCAAGGTGGGTGTCTCCCAGGTTCTGGCCCGCATGTCGTATGCCGCCACTCTGTCTCACCTTCGCCGTATCCAGACTCCCGTGGAGAAGTCGGGCAAGCTGCTGGCTCCTCGCAAGCTTCACGGCACCTCGTGGGGCTTCATGTGTCCAGTGGAGACTCCGGAGGGCCATTCTGTTGGTATCGTGAAGACCATGTCGCTTCTGACCTCGGTCTCGCAGCACGTGCCATCCTCGACGATTCTCCACTTCCTGTCGGAGCTGCCGGGCGGAGAGATTACGTGGATTACCACACCTCGCGTGTACGAGGGTACGTCCATCACGGTGAATGGTGTTCTGCTGGCATATGCTGCGAATCCCCTCACAGTGGTCACGGCTCTGCGGGCCGCCAAGTGCAGTTCTCGCCTTCACCCGCACACCTCGGTTGCCTGGTATACGCTGATGAATGCCATTCTCATTGAGACCGATGGTGGCCGTGTGGTTCGCCCGGTGTTCCGCGTGGGTGCTCCCCATCCCGAGGGCGAGGACCGCAAGGACTGGAACATCTGGGTGAAGATGTGCATCGAGTACATTGATGCGTCCGAGACGGAGACACTGCGAATTGCTCTGACCAAGGAGGAGGTCACGACGCATTCTCACCACGAGATTCACCCGTCGATGCTGGTCGGTCACATGGCAGGCACGATTCCGCTGTCTGACCACAACCAGTCGCCCCGTAACACCTACCAGTCGGCTATGGGCAAGCAGTCCATGTGCATCTACGCCACCAACTTTGCCAAGCGGCTGGATAAGAATGCGTATGTTCTGTGCTCCATCAGCCGGCCCATCGTAGAGACGCGGTCGATGAACATTCTGAAGATGCAGGAGATGCCCTTCGGTATGAACGCAATTGTCGCCATTGCGTGTTATGGCGGCTACAACCAGGAGGACTCCATCATCATGAACCGGTCCTCTGTGAACCGCGGGCTGTTCCGCGGACTCTACTACACGATGTACAAGGACGAGGAGCACCGGAACGTGACCTCGGGTCGCGAGGAGAAGTTCATGCGTCCTCAGAAGCACAATACTCGCAAGTTCAAGAACACGAGTTACTCGGCCATCAGCGAGAATGGTATTCCGATTCTCCACTCGAGTCTCCAGGAGAATGACGTGGTCATCGGCAAGGTGGTGAACCTGCGGCACGATACCGCGGGGTATGCGTTCCGCGATGCGTCGACGACGCACAAGAATGCCGAGGCTGGCCGCATCGATGGTGTCTGGCAGGACAAGAACTCAGACGGATATCCCTTCGTGAAGGTTCGCGTGGTCTCGGAGCGTATTCCTCAGATTGGGGACAAGTTCTCCTCTCGCCACGGACAGAAGGGAACGGTGGGTATGCTGCTTGATGAGCAGGACATGCCCTTCACGGGTGCGGGTCTGCGTCCCGACCTGATTATGAATCCACACGCTGTGCCTAGCCGAATGACCATTGCACAGTTGATGGAGTGTATCTTCGGAAAGGTGTGTGTTCGCAAGGGTTCCCTCGGAGACGGCACGCCGTATTCTCATCTCCGAGTCGAGGAGCTGCGGGCTCAGATGCTCGAGCTGGGCATGCACCCGTATGGAAATGAGATTCTGTACAATGGGCAGACAGGCGAGATGATGCAGGCGGAAATCTTCATGGGTCCCACCTTCTATCAGCGGTTGAAGCACATGGTGATTGACAAGCGTCACTCTCGTGCTCGTGGACCCATCGTGTCACTGACTCGCCAGCCTTGCGAGGGACGGTCTCGTGACGGTGGTCTCCGTGTGGGTGAGATGGAGCGTGACTGCATGATCTCTCACGGTGCGGCAGCCTTCACCAAGGAGCGACTGATGGATGTGTCCGACCCCTTCTCGACAGGTATCTGCAAGACGTGCGGAACATTGGCCATTGTCAATCCGCAGGAGGGGCTGTACTCTTGCGGGTCATGCGGCAACAAGACGGACTTCGTTCAGAAGACCATTCCCTATGCGATGAAGCTCTGGATGCAGGAGTTGGAGGCCATGCACATTGTGCCCCGCATGGTTATGGAGTAAAGTGTTGGAATGATATAATCGAAATGGCGGGTCTGATGAAGAAGGGGTACAGCGATGCTCTGATCGAACGTCAGATGAAACAGCTTCCGTATAGGACAAACCCGACACGCAATATAAACCTTTTTAAACCTCGACAAGATATGGGATGCTCGGAATTTGACTTCAATAAAGCACTTGATCGTGCGTTGAGTCCATACAAGGCCGCTGGAAAACTTACATATCTCGAATCTGGAAAACCAGGTGAACGGGGTGATGTACGATTCCACTATCCCTGGCACCCAGACAGGATAAAGGTACCGGGGTGGGGATTGGATCGATGGGCATACAACCAGACAAAAGACGGGTCAACCACAATTAAAGAATCTCTCGAAGCCAATATCCCGGTCGTAGGCGTTATCAATCTAGAATACGTTCAGCCAGAAGGCACTCGTCACAGCCATCTAATTTCGTATGTTCTTCGCAGACGTGGAGGAACGAACGAATTGTTTTTACTTGAACCGTACGATACAGATATATTGGTTGGCGATGTAAAGAATGGTGCTTGGTTAGGTATTGGACTCAGACCTGGATGGCGAGACGACATCAGAGGATACTTCGAGACCAAAATGGATGCATCACCTCTTGCACTCATTGCACCCATGAAGGGTGCCCTCGTCGAATACTTTGACTTAACGAAAAGAGACGCCGGAGAGGGGCAGTGTGCCTCGTGGGCGATCAAAATGCTAGAAGCGGTCGCCGCTATCGATCTTAATACTGTGTCCGGATACAAGATGTTTATGTCGATACGTCCACTTCAAGAAGGTGGCCGTCGTCGCAAAACTATGCGGTCAAAGCGGACCAAGAGACGGGGAACACGCCACGCACGAGTTCGCTAACCTCACCCGCCACAGCACGAATCTCCGCCTGAGCATCGGGTCCCATGCGAAGGTGGCACAGACGAGCATAGGCTGCTAACGAACCCGTCTCAATAAACTCCGTCATCATATTCTGGGGAAGCACCATTCTCGCCTGCTCAGGTGGAACGTTGTTCGCCAAAAGGTGCTTGTACTCGTCCATCGAGTGGCAGCAGTGCATCTTCAAATACTGCATAAACCGCTCATCCTCCGGATGCACATCATCATTACTTCCCTGCTTTTTACCTGGTGCACGAGTCCGAAGGTGAGGCACATGGAAGGTCGGTGGATCATCTACGTACCTGCGGCTGACCTCATTGCGAGAGAACCCAATTGTGTGCCGAAACCACTCGCGGGCCATCCAAATCGGCATCTTCAACCGGAACCGGAGCTGAGGATGAAAAAAGGGTGACGTATGCTCGTGGTCGGCCAGATACTTGATGAGCTTAGCGTCCTTGTCGGTGAAGTCATCGACGTGCTTGCCCAGTGACACACGGGCGGCATTCACAACGGTCAGGTCGTTACCAAACGTCTCCAGAAGCTCCACTTTGCAGTCCTCGAACATGGTTATACGGGGTTCTCTTCCTGAAGGTCGTATAGCGAGCTGGTTCGGTTGCGACGATAGATGTTATATACACAGCATACGAGTGCGATGAACACAACGAAGCACACGGTGCCGGTTGCCAGTCCTGCGTCAATGTCCATTGGTGTTTTCATAGTGTCTACATGTAATCCGCAATGTCGCTCGAAGTGGTGCTCGGACCGATGTTTGCCGGCAAGACGTCCTATGCCCTGAGCCTTGCCCGAAAGTACACGGCTCAGAACCGGCGAGTCCTGGTGGTCAAACACGCACTTGATACCCGGTCTGTCAATGTCAATGAGATCACAACACACGATGGAGACTCATTCCCATGTTACACCACGAACACGCTGAATGGGTTGACTGCGGACTTCCTGGGCTCCTTTTCAATTGTCATTGTTGATGAGACGCAGTTCTTTCAAGGACTGGTCCCATTCGTGGAGTTTGCGGTGGACACGCTCGGTAAAGACGTGGTACTGAGTGGTCTGTCTGGCGACTCGGACCGCCGTCCATTTGGCGAGTTCCTGAGCGTGATTCCACTGGCCGATAAGATTACGCATCTGTCGAGTCTGTGTATTTGCGGAAAACCAGCACACTTTACCCGTCGGCTTCAAACGGGCTATGGGCAAATCGCAATTGGCGGGGCTGACCTGTATGTTCCACAGTGTCGGGCGTGCCATATTTACAGGTAGAAATCCTCGGCGCGAACAATCTGAAACAGGTCGGGCTTCCCCTGGTTCAGTGCCGCGATGGATTGTTCATCTGGAGATTCGACAGCGATGGGGTACACAAACGCATCACGACGTACACCAAGAATGGGGTCGAACATGACCCAGTCCGTGACGAAATGCGACTGGTAAGGAATGGACACATCATCTACTGAGAACAGTGCACAGAACTTCGCAGCCCACTCCCGGGTAATCATGTAGCACTGAGCACCCCACGGATTCGAAACACCCACATTGCGGATGATAACTTCGCCATCCACCCATTCCCAGGTTCCACTTGGAATGTTGATGTACCCCATGGACAGGATATCCGTGTTTCCTGACATCATATGAGGTATGACAGCATCCACCAAACGATTGAAGTCCTTGTGAAATCGCACATCGTCTTCAATGATAATTCCCAACGGATCTCCCGAATCCACCAGTGCCTGCATACATCGAATGTGTCCAAGAGTGGCCGCACAGCCTGTGGGATAGGATGTGCCTCGCTCGAAACAGGTGGCTCCGCGGCGCACCACCTCGGGGTCGTCCTTCAAGGGGGCTTGAACAAGGACAATGTCGAGGTTCAAAGGTGCTGCGGCGGATTTCAGACGTTCACCGCGACCGGGGTCACAGTTGACGGCATAGACGCGCATTTTTAAAGAGGGTCGTCGTGTGTGTAGATTCCTGCCACGAAATTTTGTTGCGATGTAGCATACAAGCAACATGGGTGGTGGTCTTCTTCAGCTCGTCAGCTACGGTGCGCAGGACATCTACATCAGCGGCAACCCCCAGATCACGTTCTGGAAGGTGCTGTTCAAGCGTCACACGAACTTCGCCATGGAGTCCATTGAGGTGACGTTCAACGGCCAGGCCGACTTCAACAAGCGTGTGACGGCCATCATCAACCGTAACGCGGACCTGATGTACCGCACGTACATCCAGCTGGTTCTCCCGGCGGTTCAGCTGGACGGTCTTAACAACAACACGATGGCCCGTTTCCGCTGGCTCAACTACATCGGCCACCGCGTCGTGAAGACGGTGGAGCTCGAGATCGGCGGCCAGCGTATCGACCGCCAGTACGGCGACTGGATGCAGATCTGGACGCAGCTGACCCAGGACATCGGCACGGTCAAGGCCCTCGATGAGATGATCGGCAACACGCACGACCTCGTGCTGATGAAGGACCGCAAGGGCTATGCCCTGGACGTGTCGTGTGCCGGTGCCGAGCTGACGAACTCGTGTGCCCCCCGTGCCGGCACCCCGGCTCGCACGCTGTACATCCCGCTCCAGTTCTGGTTCTGCCGCAACCCCGGCCTGGCCATCCCGCTGATCGCCCTTCAGTACCACGAGGTCCGCATCAACGTGGAGTTCGAGCAGTGGATCAACTGCTGCTACTACGAGATGATCAGCGGCTCGCCCGCGTCGGCGATCCAGTCGCTGACGGCCGCGTCGCTGTACATCGACTACATCTACCTGGACACGGAGGAGCGTCGCCGCTTCGCCCAGCAGACGCACGAGTACCTCATCGAGCAGCTGCAGTTCACGGGTGCCGAGTCGATCACGTCCTCGAGCAACAAGATCCAGCTCAACTTCAACCACCCGGTGAAGGAGCTCATCTGGGTGTGCCAGCGTGACTCGTTCGTCGACTGCTCGCAGCCGGCTCCCTCGCACATCGCTGAGGTCAACGGCTGCCAGCCGTTCAACTACTCCGATGACTTCACCACGGAGGGTGTGATCATGGACGTGCTCGCCCGCGGCTCGCTGGGCGGCGGTGCCTCGACGCTCAACGTGCCGACCACGTCGGATGGCTCGTCCGGCCCCTACCTCCCGGGTCTCGGTGTCCAGGTCGGTCCCTCGCTGTCGGGTGCGTCGTGGCTGGACTCGAACTTCACGACCACGCAGAACGACCAGCAGTACCTGTTTGAGGACACGACCAACTACCTGCTGGCCAAGGTCATCCTCGACTCCGGCACGCGTTGCTCTGGCAAGTGCCCGATTGAGGTCGCCAAGCTGCAGCTCAACGGCCAGGACCGCTTCACGGAGCGTGAGGGACGCTACTTCACGTATGTGCAGCCGTACCAGCACCACACCCGCACGCCGGCGGCCCCGGGCATCTGCGTGTACTCCTTCGCCCTCAAGCCGGAGGAGCACCAGCCGTCTGGCACGTGCAACTTCTCGCGTATCGACAAGGCCACGCTCCAGCTCACGGTGTCCGTGAACACGGTGCGCGCCGGCCGCACGGCCCAGGTCCGCGTCTACGCCGTCAACTACAACGTGCTCCGCGTGATGAGCGGCATGGGTGGCCTGGCGTACAGCAACTAGACGTCCCAAGGGGTCCTCCCCGGACAGCCGAGATCTCTCAAACCACGAAGAAGAACCAAAAACAAAACAACAAATGCGTCTGGAAACCCAGGTGAATTTGTGGTTATACCGTAATGGTGATCTATATCCCCCTTGGAGATACGTGCTCGCCAGCACATGCGATAAAGGGACTCGGATTGCGATCCGCCGCGTATCCGTTTGATTGGATAACCGGGAGCACCGAGTCTATCGTTGAGTGCATTCTCACTGATTTCAAGGACTTCCATACAGGATTATACCTTGCGACTGTGAATCCGCACATCGGAACGAACACTGTCCTGATCGATGCACTGGGATTTAAGTTTCACCACGACTACCCGACAACAAAGGGGGAGACCTGGGAAGACGACAGTCAATCTCGTAGCGAAGAATGGCATATCGTAGACAACTGGGCAGATTCATACCCAAGTGTATACGAGAAATATCAACGACGCATTCAGCGGTTCAGGGACGCGATGCGTGGGGCCGAACCCGTGGTCGGTGTCTGTCGGCGGTCTGTCGGAGAGTGTCATCATATTTTGGATGCGATTCGGAAAGTATATCGCCGCGACATTACCATCGTAACTGCATGTAAGACGGGAAGCACGGAGCGGAATGTCATTGCATGCGACCCAGAAGAGGGTGGAACATGGGATGATGTAGCCGTGTGGAAACGGGCATTCGAACGCGTACCAGCTCCGTCCCGTGGTCTGACATTCTCTTCACATGGCTTTGTTCGTTCGTAACGGTAGCAGACCATGGTCACATCCGCCAGCGAGGTGGATAAAGTAGTTCTTGTCATGGAAGTCTTCGAGCCGGGTCGAGGGCGAATCGGACTTCCAGATGATCCATACTGCGTTGAACTCGCTCGGCAATGTAACCACCATGTCAGACGTTTGGAACTCATAGTTGACAGTGGTCTGTTCAAAGTGGAACCCACGTGGATGGCCGATGCTTTTGAGTACATGTGCCCCATAGACTCCTTCGAGGTAGCTCCGGTGTTTACGTGGCTGAAAGACCATTACACCGCCATTGAATATCTTGTCTGTTTCCAGGGAGTACCCACATAGCTTATAGTACTCACACGCAGGCCACTCCCATCCGTTCTTCTTTTGCACCTCGATACGCCGGGCAAGCGTTGGTTGCGAATACTCGTCGACCATACCGATCTTATCACCAAAATCGCATGCTTCGTGAACTGGGGGAGAGTTCGGATTGATGATAATATCCGCGTCTACATAGACTATGAAATCATACTCGGCTGACCATTCTTGGCTACACAAGAGCAGCTTTTGAAAAGAGATTGAATGGGGATGCTGAACACGAGCGTCGAGATAGCTTGATATGACCTTGAAATCGTATCCATGCTTGGATGCATATGCCTCCTGGCTAGGACGGAAGAGCCGAGTATAGTCTTCCACATATTTATCGCCGATCGCGAGAGTGGCTAAACAAACTCGCATTATCATTGCCCGTGAGAGTATTTGCGGAAATAATCATTCGAGTCATGATACCTGAAATGCCCACCGAGCCCGATCGGTTGAACGCCTACGCTCCACGCTGCATACGGAAATCCAATCTGATCCTGGGTCGACAGTGTGAGTAGGTCATCGTACCACTGGTTCAACATAGGGACCGTCTTCGGGTGCTTCATATTCCAGGCCACAAAGCACGTAACCCACACACCGATATCCTTGAACCCGTTCCGTAGGTACACGCGGTACTGCTCGTCTACATCCTGATAAGGCTGAGACTGGCCGAACCAAAACGTAGAAGTATACCGCTCAAAGTGAGACTCCTTGACCTCATTCGCGAGGAGCCCATTTCGCTCAGTATGATCAATTGTAATCACGTTCGTATCGGTCTTGTTCGTCAGTGTGTCAATAACAAACTCGACAACTCGCGGGTTTGTGATCTCTATGCTCCCATCAATCCAGATTACGAACTCGTAATTTTGAAGGCGGGGAATGTTCTGAAAGTTCTGCTTGTAGTACTTGGCGATATTGAAGGTATGCTTGTTGTTGTCGATGGAGTTCATCTTGTTCGGCGTATCTAAGGGGCTTCGGTTGACAATGTGGTACGGTGTAGTGTCGATAATCCATCCGTTCGAACGTACATTTCCGCCCGGCGACATGAAGCAAATGAAATCGGACTCGATCGTCTGCTTAGCAAATGGCTTGCATGTCTTCTCGTATCCGCCATAATTCGCAGTGATAAAGGCAACACGCGGGAGACTACGTGTTGTATGAGAAATACCTTCGTACTCCATCTGTGTGTATACCTGACACTTTTCGTGTAAAGGGATTCACACAATGCGTGGGATGTAGTAGAAATGCTGCCTGTCGTTGTAACGTATGCGAATAGTGGGTATCGAGACTTCGTCGAGAACCTTCTGCGTAGCTTTCTTTACGTAACAAAGAACCATCGCATCGTGTGCTACTGCCTCGACGACGGTATTTACAACATCCTCGTTCAGTATTACAATCATCCTCGCATTGAAATTCGCAAATCAAGTCAGCTAACGCAGGGAGAGACGGCTGGATACGGATCGGCACAGTTTAACCGGTTAACGCATACCAAGATGCAGATCCTTCTCAACCAATTGAAAGAGTCGCCATTGGTCCATTTCGTCGACGGCGATGTCATTTTCCGCAAAGAGCCCAGCGAGGAATACTACGCAAAATACGCAGATTACGATATCGTGTACCAACGCGACGCTGCTCCCGCACCCTTTCATGAGTGGACGTGCACTGGAAACATGCTGCTACGTAATACCCCAGAGACGATCAGGTTTCTTGAACTCATCAAGTGGAAGCAGTCATACCTCAATATGAATGACCAGGAGTGTCAGAGGGAGATCTTCCGCGATGCGAAAGTAACTGATATTCGCAACTACCCCCTGGCAAAGCTCACCGAGTTTCCCATGGAGGAGTTCACGAGCGGGTTCGTGGTCCGCGAATTCATTCAAAAGGACGAGACAGATACGCACCACGCTATCTTTCGCGACTATCCGAAGATGAAGCTCGAATCTCTTCACGACTCCTGCATTGTCTTCCATGCAAACCACGTGTCGGACAAGAAGGACAAGATCGACCTATTCAAGACAATGGGGTCGTGGTATTTCTAGGCGTATTTCCGAAGGAGATCTTCATGTTCTCTTGCCTTTTCGACTGATGTGAGCTTCTTCGTTAACTGGTCTGGATGGTGGCGATCGATATACGTGATTGTATCGACAAAGAAGGACGGCGGACCCGCTGCCAAGAAAAGACGATGAAACCAATCCATGTCCAGGACCCAGATAAAGCGTGGGTCCATCTGAATATGCTTCAATGTATCGCGGATCACGACCTTGGTGGGACCACCAATCGTGTTTTCGTGAAGAATGTTGCCCGTCCAACGAGGAAAGTGACATCCCTCGCTCACAGGATCAAATTGACAGGACACGGCTACCCATTGAGACCCCGTCTGGTTCATGTGTTCAACCACGTCCGAGACAGCCATTGGGTGTGCAAGTCGATCGTCCATTGCGATGTAGTGAAGGAACTGGCCAGTCGCATACTTCAGTGCGTTGTTCCAGTTATGACATGGACTTCCATAGTTTTCGCTGTAGCGAACATAGATTACCTCGACACCCTTTGTGTCAAGCGACCGGACTGCGGTCTCGATCTTGTCGTCTTTACTGTGATCAGAAACGACGCATTGAATCGGGCGATATGTCTGGCTAATGATTGAGTGTAGACAGTCGGTTGTGAATCCAACGCCCTTCCCATCGCACTCATACGTTGTTACCAGTGCAGAATATACGGACATTGTTTAGAAATCATATATTATAAGTCCACATGACACGCAGTACCCTGCTTGAATGGCAAACCACCTATAAGAACCCGACTACGCTGATTGTCCAGGCATCGCATCCCAGTGGGGATGACTCGTGGATGCCCTTTCCAATCGGAATGTGTTATCATTATCCTTCCCAGGTCGGAAAGGGTCAGAGTATTCAGATAGGATCCCATGAGAATTTGGTCATGTGTGCGATCAGCACATCAACTGACCGGAACCGCCGCCCCCATCCAAAGAATAGGTCGTCGATCCTTGCCACCCTTGCTCGGAATGGGATCCACAATCAACAGCTTCCGCCACCTGTATATTATGACCAGCTCCCGCATGTCAAGTTCGTCGTCTCGCCCGAGGGAAATGGAATTGACTGCCATCGCCACTACGAAGCACTGATTGCCGGTGCGATTCCAGTTGTAGAGCGTCATCCGCTTACCGAGCAAAAGTACGCCGGATGCCCGGTTCTGTGGACAGACGATTATTCGGAAATCACGCCCGAGTATCTGACGTCGGCATACAATGAGATGATCGACAAGGAGTATGACTTTTCAAAGCTCTTTATGGATGCCTACGACGAGCCGACGCGTGCCCGTATTCGCGAGTGTGGCAATTACTGGGTAAAATGTACCACGAAAATGACCTGGTATTGACATAATGGACGTCTTCTGCATACACCTTCCGCACCGGACGGATCGAATGGTAAACATTCAGAAGATAGAACGGTTCTATCCTTCTCTGAACATCCACGTCGTCGAAGGTATTCAACACGAACGCGGCCTGACTGGCTGCCTACTGTCGCATCAGAAGATTGTGCGTATGGCGAAGGAGCAGGGTCGGCCGTACGTGTGGGTCATCGAGGATGACTGCAAACTGCTTCCTGGAAACGGGGCACTGGTCTCGTATGCGAATAAAATTGCCAAATACCTCGGTGACAACCCAAAGGTTGGCATTGTCAATGGATGCGGAAACCTCGAGGAATTCAAGGTCGACACCATTCAAGCTGTGGGCGACATGTTCTTTCTGACCGCTCCTCAGGTATGGGCCACACACTGCATGTTTTACTCGCAGTCCTGTTACGATGCGTTTTTGGGCTTAGATCCCGGGGCTATCATTGACACCGAAACCAACAAGCTGAATCTGGTGTTCACGTTTCCATTTCTAGCCACACAGGTCACATCGTTCTCGGACATCACGAAGAAGGATGTGAACTATGATAATATTGTTCAGTCACGCAACTATGTTGCTCATGTGTTACGCGAAAAGAAACTATACAAGGAGTGATACCAGCTCATTGACCTTTCGGCGGTTCTCCGGATCCGAGAGCGGTCGGATTGAATGGCAATCGCAGTACTCGTCTGTCTTGATTTCATATGGGCTGTATACCCACCACGTGCGGTCGAGCCGCTGGTGGTAGCGATGGCGAAAGTCAAAGATGGACTGGTCGGGGTACGAATTCAGTAAGTCGGTTGTGTAGTCCTCGTCGATTCCCCACTGGGAACGCGGGTCCTGGTGAGGTGCGAATGGGTGTGCGGCCAACTCCTTGACTGAAGTTGTCCAGTCCGGATTGAGTTTGAGGACACGTGCGAGAGTTGAGCCCTTGCCCACGTGATAACAGACCGGAAAGGTGTCTTGAAGGTGCACCCAATACTTGCGACGAACGAGTCCGTTCGGACGACGAGCCGGCATTTTGTGGGTAGGCGGGAACAGGTGGACGTACTTGTCATCTGGAATGGCTGCCAGGTCGTTCACAAAGTAGTTCTTGGAAATGGGAATCATGTCAATGTCGGACACGATGCAGACCTGATTCGGAAAGAGAGTTGCTCCCCAGAACCGACCCCATACGCTATTCATGTAGGTCGGTATTCCGGGTGTGGGCTTCAACTTGAGAACGCGACCATATGTCGTGTCGATGGGAATGTCATGGTTCTCGTCAATGTAGATGAGAATAGGCTCGACTCCAATACGCAGCCGCCACACCTTGGACACAATTGGCCAGAAATCAAGGTACATCGGATTCGAATCGCAGCTATGAAGGGCAATCTCCGGTCTCATCTTATATATGCCGCCGCACGAAATTGAACAGGTCGTGACGACGGCTCAATGTACTCCGCTTCCCACGAATCGACAACGCAGACGGGATAATTCGCGTAGAAAGACGTGAGTGCGTTGCGAAGAACCACTGGAGTCGCACCACACAGAAGGGCTTCGTAGAACCGGTGCGTATCCAATCCCGTCCCCTCTGGACACAGCACAAACCGCGACCGACATAGATCGGCCCGATATTCATCAAGTGACAATCCAGACTTGATCGTAGTACGCGAGTCATTGCGTGCAGCATCTAGACACTCCTGGCGTTTGGTTGGATTTGTGGATGGAAGGAAGTTCGCATAGGCCAAGATGTCGCGTGGCACATGTGTGGGTTGGAAGGACCGAGCCCAGGGAAGCTGTCTGTCCGCAAATCCAAGGGGAATGGTTGTCAGTCGCGGGTGATGGACCGTAGTGTTCGCGGCATAGATATGGTTCGCATAGGGCAGAAGTGCCCGGAGCTTGGGTTCATCAAAGGACTGGTCTGAGTTGTGGACAATGAAGGTATGCTTCTTGAAGAGCTTGGGAGGACTGTGCTGAACGAACGCATGGACAAGGTCTCCATTGAGAAAGACGCGATCTCCATTCCTCGCAGCAATTGTGTACCTCGGGAGGTCTGGGTAGCGTGGTTCCACCACCCATTGACAAAGTTCAGCGAAGGAACGACCCGATATCATTTGCTACGTAGAGAGACAAGTATGAAGGTCTTTTCATTCTGTTTGTATGGGCCATACAATGAACGCTACTACCCCGGGATGATTGAGAACATTCATCTGATTCACAAGCACTTCCCTGGGTGGTATATCTACATCTACGTCGGTGCGGATGTTGACCAGCATACAGTGGACATTCTTAGATCAGCCCCTCGCGTAGTTCTCCGAATGACGGGGAAAGTGGGTGCTGGGAACATGATCAATCGGTTCTTCGCAATCGATGAACCGAACGTGGAGATTATGATGGTCCGCGACGCAGATTCGCGTGTTCACTGGCGGGACCGTTGGGCCATTCGTCAGTTTGAACAGTCTCCGGCTATTGCTCATTCGATTCGCGATTATCCGCTCCACACAGCCGCTCTTATGGGCGGACTGTGGGGATTGAAGAAGGGGTCGGGTCTTCACATTCAGACTGAGTATGCTTCGTTCCTTGCGAATCCTGTGGATAAGGGAATGTCGCACGACCAGGATTTTCTCGGGGACCGCATTTATCCGTCAGTCAAGTCGCAGCTTCTGGCTCACACTGGAAACGGTGGACCGTGTGGAATCGGGGAGACATGCCGTCCGTTCCCCTTTCCGCCCCAGGACAACTTTTACTGCGGTAAAGTTGAGTATACTGGATTTGTAGACGTCCCGCCGCCAGCTCGAAACTTTCTCGGTAAACCACAATGAAGACTCACCGCGTAATTGGCTCTCGCCGTAAGGTTTGGAATGGAACGGCCCAGAAGACACCGGGTGGTCTTACCAAGGGTGACCTGATGATGAACAAGTATGGCCGCATCGTCTCCAAGAAGAAGGCGGCGCATGCTCGCAGCGGGCGTGCGTTCACACGGCGTCATTGAAGCCGCCTTCCGGACCGGCGGCGCCATCACAAGGGAGGAGCTGGGGATGAAAATGAATAAGCATGGCACGCAGCTCGGGACGAAGTAACTCGGCCCGTCTGGCCACTGCGAGCTCAGTCTGGCCAGTCTTTTCATACGCCACCATAAGACGATAGAAAATATGAAACTGTTCATGGTCGGCCATGGGCGGCAGTACTCCGGTCAAGTAGGCTCGCCGCAATCCTTCACCCGCTTGAATCGAAACCCGGAGGTCGCCTCCGACCAATGCATACTCCTGGATATTGTAGACACGGTCTTGTCTACGACATACAGCAGCTTGGTTACATATCAAGTCTCCGTAATCTCCAAACACCGCGGGCGTCACCATGTCCGGACGGGTGGCGGCCATATACGCGAACATGGTTTCATCCGATGGCGAATATCCTTCGTTGAGCAGTTGTGTCCACTCTCGAATCACTGTCGTTGTGAAGTCCAGGATAGGCGCACGCTTTCCCGCAAAGAATCCACCGGCTATCCACCCGTGATTGTTGCGGAAAAAGGCGTATCTGTCATTTGGGCGATTGCGGTCAATCAGACTCATCATGGCAATATTCGCTCGTTCTGGGTCCCACCATTGTGAGAGATTGGCCAGTCCAGTTTCGGGGAGTTTGATACGTACGTCAACCCACGCGAACCATTCGGTATTGAAGGAATTGATGTCTGCCACTTGCCGCACAAACTCTACCTTGTGATTGATAATCAGGTAGTATAGATTGGTGAACTTCTCAGGTGCGACCAACACCACTGGGTTATGAATGTTGTTCTCCACAATTTGCGGAAGTTTATTCCAGAATGGCAAGTGCTCGAACTTAATGACATGGAATATCGTTGGGCGGTTCCCACGAATCAATCGTAGAGGCGCTTCCAGGTCAGGCTCGCAAAAGATGACGAATGGGTCTGGGGTCTCAAACAACCTTTTTGAACTCTTGAGGTAGGCATCGATGCTACTGAAGTGCTCAGAATCTACATTGTCCAGCCCTTCGCGTTTGCGGAGATTGTAGAGTGCGGTTACGTACGTGACAGACATTGCTACTTTCCATCGTGTTTAAGTAAATAGATTCCAACCATCACCATGATGAGTCCAACGTATTGATGTGTCTTTTCCAGACGGTCGCCCAAGATGATATATGCGGCCACACTTTCCAACAAGCCTGAGACACCGTCCCACATTCCATTCACATACATGACGTTATCTGACCGAAGGGACTTGATCAAGTAATAGATGACGCCGATGTACCCGACAATACCGTAGCCTAAGTACGACAGCTGGTTTGACTGTGCGTACCACCGCAGGTTGAAGTCACCAAAGATCTCGACCACGGACAGTAGCACGATATCCGAGAATCCCATTGTATTAGTCTTGTGTTTTTTTGAGTGGTGATGATAATGGCAGCAACAGGTGTGACTGTGGCTCTAGGTTCGGCGTTAGTAGCCGGCGTTACCCTGGCAGGGTTCGCAAGTGCTGCTAGCCAGGGGCTGATTGACCACAAGAACGGCACGATAACTCAAACGACAGCTCCGGTTCAGCAGCAGCAGGCTCCAGCTGTGGCTGCGGCTGTAGCCAATGTCCCCCTTCCGGTCTCCGCACCTCCGCCTCCGGCTCCGTCGGTTCCCGAGCCTGCTGAGGCTACCGACCCGGTTGCCGAAATTGTGGACAGTGCACTCGACCAGGCAACAAAGGCTGAGGCGGTCATCGTTGCCAGGCGAAACGCCCAACCTCCACCGCCACCGACATATGGTGGCAAACGCAAACGGAGGACACTTCGCCGTCTGAAGGGCGGTGTCCCCGAAGAGGTGAGGTGGGCAAAAGAGGTCGCAAGAGCTCTCACACGGGCTCTCGGACGTCTCGATGAAAAGTCCAAGTCCCCTAGGCCTCCGTTCATGAAGCTCATTACAGTAAAGGATTCCGCAGTAGCTACTCGACTTCTACCTGTATATAACGCATTCGCTTCGTGGAGGTCTGGTGTTCTTACGAGTGCGAACGTACACCAGAAAGGATTCGCAGACCATCTACTCGACGATATTGTGGCTAAATGGCCGGATATCAACCCAGTGTTCAAGGTACTCCCTCCGATTTCGGAGTATACCGCAAAGGCCGAGGAACTTGTGAACCGTGCGAGCGTAACCCGCCTCGAAGAGATGGGTGCGGCAAATGAAGCAGTGTTGCGGCAAACGCGAGAGCGAGATGAAATGGCGGCAGTTCGGTTAAGGGAGTTTCAAGCCGCTCAGGCAGAGGCTGCTGCGAAGACTGAAGCAGAAGCGGCTGCAAAGGAGGCAAAGTACCAATCAGAAAAGGCAGCCCGTCAAGCAGTCGAAGCAGAAGCGGCTCATATAGGGGTGGGTCAGGAACTGGCACTGCCAACGTCCCCTGTCTTGACCGAAGAAGAACAAGTTGCTCGGGATGCGGCCGCGAACCGTTTATTTCCCGCCGAACCTCCCGTGAGTGTCGCTCCAAACGGCTTCGAGGCATCGCCCGGAGAGATTGCGGCAGACAAAGTCGCAAGGGATGAGATAAATGCCACCAAACAACCGGAAGCACTAAGTGAAGCCGACCAACAGAGATTGGATGCGGAGGCGGAGGCGAAATGGGCAGAGTCGGCGCCGCCGGCGGACAGAGTGGCAGCTAGGGCTGAATTCGAAAAGATGGAGGCGGCAGCAGCGAAGGCGGCTGCGGTTCCGGATAAGCCCGCGGTGAACCCAGACCAGGACAAGATAGACGCAGACGTAGCAATTGCGAAGGCGAAGGAGGAGGTGAATGAAGGACCGCATGAGGGAGAGGCGGCCACGCTGAGCAAAGAACAGCTATATGTCAACCGCTTAAAAGAGCAGATACTTGGTCGCGAAGACAATATGCACTTAGCTGCTGAACTTTCGACAGCCGAGAAGGCGGTGCTAGCGGTGGCTGCAGAAAAGGCGGAGGCTGAAGCGGCAGCAGTTGCTCAGAAGATTGCAGCGGAGGATGCTGCGGCGGAGAGGGCTCGGGCAGAAGCCAGGATAGCACGAGCAGCAGCGGCGCGGGCCATGGCAGAGAGAGCTGCCGCTGCGGAAAAGGCAGCGGCGGAGAAGGCTCAGAGGGAAGCGGAGGAAGAGGCAGCACGTTTTCAAGCAGCAAAGGCAGAGGGAGATGCAGCGAACGCAGCACAGAGCGCTGCGTCTGCCCTGAACAGGGGAAAACTCTCATTGGCCGCAGAAGAGGAGCTCCGGAAGCTCGACGTTCCTGTTCGCACCGGAGACCGTGAGCAACTTGAGCATGAACTAGCAATCGATGCATTGGACGCGGCCTCTGCCGATGCGGGCCGAGACTCGTGTGCGGACTACGCAAAGGTGAATTTGGGACCCACTCCAACGTTCGTCCCGATTGCCGGAGATGGATGGTGCTATTACAATGCGATTCTCACTGGAGCGGGCGTAACTACGTTGCCAGCAGTTGCGTTTATTGGCGAACTGATACCGCTCATGCCCACAGACGGCTGGAGTGGTACGTTTGGCGTTCTGAATCACCAGACTGGCTCGGTCGACAACCTTACGTACCAAGAGTATGTTGCCAAGTTAGCTGAGACGTACAATGACGGAGGACTGAGGCTCAAGTATTGGCCAGAGGGCGACCGCGTATCACCGGCGGTTGTTGAGTGGTTCAAGCGACAGGGTAGGAAGGTAACTCTCGCAATTTACGAACAGCGCGCCGGGCAGCCTACAGACAAACTAAGTAGCTACGACCTCGTGGGAGCCAACACGTTTTATAGCGAAAGTTGCGATGGAAGCGAGGTGATTAGTCTCGCTCACAATGGCACGAACCATTTCGACCTCTTCGTAAATACATCCCCCACGTCTGGATCGGAATCCCCAGCACTTTCCGATGGATTGATAGAGCGACTCGCCAAGGCCAAGATTGCCTGGGAAGCCCTGCGTAACAAGGTGTCGGCCGAGGGACTAGGTGATATAAAGGAGAAAGAACCGGCCACGTTCAAGAACAAGCCAAAGAGGAGGCGGGACCAGCACCCCGGTAGGTTTACCGAGAAAGAGGGAGAAATGGGTACGAAGGACTACTTGGCGAGGGCTCAAGGTGGCCCCTCGACATCGAGCCGGAGAGCTCCCAAAGCACCATCGCCGGAACTGAAGGCATTATACAACGCGGCTGTCGATGCCGTCAACGGTGCGGCCGACTTACAACGGGATGAAACTGCAATTACGGACGAAGACGCAATCACTGAGATGCAGCTTGATTATTTGAGTCAGGTCGAGGCTCATTTTGCCGGAGTCCCGGCCACGCGGGGTGTTTCTGTACCACAGCCGCCCACGGGACTGTTGAACGCAAGTGTCAGACTTGGGTTACCGTTGCCACCCGAGTCGAAGAAAAGGCTCGAGAAAGAACGAGATGAACTACTCGCGAACAGAGGCAGACTGAGACCGAAACCCGCAGAAGGCGAGGCCCGCAAAGCAACTCGCGAACGGTCTATCGCAGACATAAATGCACGTATAGCAGAAATCGACTCACAGCTGGGAACTTCTGGCGGTCGTCGTCGCAAGACACCTCGCCACAATAAGAAGACGCGTAAATCGACTTTCAGGAGAAATCGTAAGCATTGATAAATGTCTGACGACCTGGTGATGGCCAAGACGGTTCAGACTGCCCCCATCCGTATCCTCGCCGAGGGGCTGAAGTCCATGCTGGTTGAGATGAGCCTGGTCTTTGATAAGGATGGCATTCGCATGATTGCCATGGACAACACTCGCACGGTACTGACGCATATGCGTCTCCATGCGTCCAAGTTTGAGGAGTACCAATACAACCACACAGCACCGCGTCTGGATGTGGGTCTGAACACGGACCACTTTTACCGTATCGTCAAGACAGTGACGAACGATGACACGATTACGTTCTCGGTGTCCAAGTCGGAGTCCAATCACCTGTGCATCACCCTGGAGAACGGTGAGAAGAAGCGCCGTATCCGCAACAAGCTGAACCTTCTCGACCGCGACGAGTCCGACATCAACATGCCCGAGACCGAGTTTGCAACCCGCATCACCATGCCGAGCATGGACTTCCAGAAGATCTGCCGTGACATGACTTTGCTGTCGGCCAAGACGGTGGATGTCAAGAACGTAGGCGGAACACTGACCTTCACCTGCAAGGGTCCCTTTGCATCTCAGACGGTCACGATGGGTGACTCGACGTCTGACATGGCGATTACCAAGTCAAAGCCGGATGAGATTGTATCTGGCACGTTCTCCCTTCCGCACCTGGTGTTGTTCACCAAATGCTCGAACCTGTCGAACAACCTGGAGATTCACATGAAAAATGATTGGTTCATCATGATTCGCTATGTCATTGCGAATCTGGGTGATATCAAGCTGTGTCTGATGCCGTGTTCTTCCTAGACATAGAATAATGAAGACACGCAGGACTGTAACCCGGAAAGGGACAAAACGACGCATGGGTGGGGACAAGATGGATTGGTATAAGATTCCCGAAGTTCCCATCACAGAGTTCGCCAAGTGCATCAAGTCGTTCTACGCTGTTCTCGAAGGAGAAAACGTCGGAAAGGGTGGAGATGACATGTTCCTGCGGACAATTCTTGTGTCCCATGGAGATCTAACGGACGAACAGTGGACGGCGTCGGAAAAGGCTCGTCGGTACACGAAATCACTCGAGGGGAAGATGGGCGACTTTCACGAGGAGTTAGCTGGTAAGCTCCCGGGGTGGAAAACACTCAAAGTCGGCGATCCGTCTGGATGCGATGTCATGAAAGCGGACGGAACCGAGTACCAAGAATGGAAGAACCGCGACAATACGATGAACAGTTCGTCGGGGTCTGCGGTTATCGGGAAACTGCAGAAGTTGATCACCGAAGGTAAAAAGGCTGTTCTCGTAGAGGTCAATTGTCCAAGCGGTAAGGTTTGTCGTTTCGGTGCGCCACCCGATATCGAGGTATTAAACGGACAACAGGCATATGCACGTAACTCTGGGCGTGAGTCGTTCTTTGACGATCTGAAGCTTACACTGGCACATGTGTTCAAGACATTTAAGACATTCAAGGCTCTTGAGCAAGGAATCGCACAAGCTGCTCCCCAACCGCCTTTGCCAGTTTAACCGGAACTGCATTGCCAATCTGCTTGTACTGCGCACCCATGCCACCGCTGAACACATACGAATCCGGAAAGGTCTGAATCCTCGCGTACTCACGAACTGTGAGTGGACGAGTTTCCAGCGGATGACAACGCTCTGTCTGCTTCTGTGCAGGGGACGTCGTGAGAGTCAGCGATGGCTCATTCATCGCCAGTCGACGGGCAATTCCTCTTTTTCCACCTCCAGCCGCCATACTTGCGGCTCCCATGTAGGATGCCTGAATATCGGACGGGAGGTTCACCCAGCACCCGCCCTGGGGCACGAGATCCATTACTGCACGTTTGGCAGGAGGGTAGGATGCCCCCAGACTCGCAGGAACGTCGACCAAGACATCCCGGAGAACAACGGGGGTGGGGTGAGGTGCAGGGTACTCAAACACGGCGTCAATATCCGACCGCACACCAATAATGAACACTCGCTCACGCTTCTGGGGGACACTGTAATCCTTTGCGTTCAGTACCTTGTATTGGACACGGTACCGACCCCCGTTCTCAAACAGCTCAATAACACCCTTCAGTGTCTCCCCATGGTTGTGACTCAGCAGCCCCTTGACATTCTCAATCATCAGAACCTTGGGGTTGCACTCGAGAACAAGACGATTGAAGTCGACAATCAGGTGTCCGCGAGGATCCTCAAGGCCTCTACGCTCTCCGGCCTGTGAGAATGCCTGGCAGGGGACGCCTCCCGCCAGAACATCCACTTGTCCCGCAAACTCCATCACCGTCAACTGCTGCATGTCTCTAGTCTCGATCCGCACCCCGGGGTGGTTGGCTGCGAGTGTAGCTGAGAATGTCTTGTCGATCTCATTAAGAAGGAGAGGCGTGAACCCAGCCTCCATGAATCCAGTGCTGAGTCCACCACATCCGGAACAAACCTCGATAAAGGTGGGCATATTACCTTACTTGGTATCTCCTCTTTAAGATTCGTTTTGTATTCGACCGTCTGCGACGACGTGTCTTGCGGCGACCGCCCGTTACCGACTCGTCGTCTTCGTCAAATGCACTCAGGTCTTCACCGGGCTCCCCGCCACCCTTTGGTTTCGGCCATTTCCCTTGTTTTGCTAGTAATTCTTGAGCAGCCGCCGCGATATCTGCGTCCGTCAGCGCGGAATCGGGAACCTTCATGAATGTCTTCAGCCCATCTGGACCAGACGCGGCAACTGCCGCTCTCGCCTTGGTTGATGAATACGATATCGCACCTGCGGGTTTTTCGCGTATCGTTATCGTCATCTTCGGCCGGTCGCCTGCAGCGATTTCGCTCCACATTGGTGCGGTATTAGGGTCAAAGTCTTTCGCACGGTCTTGACCAATCACCAGTGTTGTGTCAGTGAAGCCCCTTTTGTCGTGAAGGTATTTCCATGCGGCATACGGGCCACCACATGCTACCCCACCACAATCCGTCCCAGTGTCCACAAGAGTAAGGTTTGGTGGGAAGCGTCCACCACGCGTGAGCATTTTGGTCAACAGACTCTTCTTTGTCGCAGATGGAAGAAGACTGTCCCTTGCTGATGAAATGAACACAAAGCAGCTTTTTCCCGATTTGAGCATCTCGTCAATCATCTCGACGTGTCCCAATGTCGGAGGTTGAAACCGACCGACTGTGTACGCAACTGCCATTGTTAATCCCATTGAAAAGGTAATGGAGGCCGCTGTCCTCGTTGTCACGATGTCGACCACCATTCTCCATGCGTGGATGATTTACGTCAGCTACATGTGGATTGTGAACTGTCAGTGCGTGTAGTCAGGCTCACTTCGGCCTCAGATTGTGGGCCTTGTACGCAATGTCATCACCCTGCTTCATCTTCAGCGATGGACTGAACAACTTGCGGTCACACACCGCAGTTGTTGAGTTCCACACCTTGACGATATGAAACTGTCCCTTCGGAGACACCGTGACGCCCACGATGGACTCGTTCGAACTCTTGAGAAAGGCCCCAGCCAGGCAGTGAACCATGCAATCGATGAAGACGGTATGCGTATCCGACGCATCCACCTTCTTTGACCACGCACCACCCTTGTCGTTTTCAGGTGCATCCCACAGTGGACGCACGCCAGTCTTCATGAAGAAGAACATACCGGACTCCCAGACATCCTTCGGGATGCCGTCGATGAGACTCCAGAATTCTGCCACCGTAGTGACCTCGTAGATGCGGATGTAGCTTTCCAGGCTGTAGTCATTGTTGGAAGGGTCGTGATACCAAAGAGTCCACGTCATTTTGTCCACACTCATCCCTTGATGAGTGTGTGGTAATCCGTTTTCCGGAAAACCAATCTTCGATGAACAAACAAGGAGAGAGAGCGCTGAAATGGATTCCGTTATTTCAATCTACGCTCTCCGCCCTTCCGTCAAGCAGCCTCTTCCTGACAGTGTGATCGAAATCTTCTCCAAGCTTCGCACCTCCTTCCGCCCAGTCTACCGCCGCCCCGTCCGTCGTGAGCCTCCCGTGGAGGTTGCCAACTGGCGTCAGAACGTTCTCGTTGAGACCCTTCGCAAGGTCCGCGAGAAGGATGATGCCGACTACGACGAGATTAATGCAGCCATCAACAAGCTGTCCAAGCCCACCTACTCCAAGCTCACGGACATGATCAAGTCCAAGATTGCCGCCCGTGACCCAATGTTCCGGTTGCGTGTGACGACTCTGCTGTTCGACCGCGGTATCCGGCAGAACTTCTACGCGAGTTTACTGGCTGACCTGTATTCTGACATTGTCAAGGCCGAGGAGGATGCCCGCAGTGACCTGGCGACTCAGGTGGACATGTTCGATTCCCTCTACGATACATCGGCTGTGACCATTGTGCCGTCGTCCACGGATGCTGGGTTCACGGATGCCCTCATTGCCTGGACAAAGCAGAAGGAGACGAAGCGTGGATTCGCAGTGTACACAGCCGAGCTGTATTCGCGTGGTCTGATTCCCGAGGCGACCATGGCTGTGTTTGTCAAGACAATTGCCGACGACCTGGGCGAGACGATTCGTCACCCCAGAACCCCGCCGACGGAGGAGCATGTTGACCACCTCGTTCGCTTCCTCGCGGCCGTCGCACCCAAGGTCAAGGAGGTGAAGGCACTGGTTCGCAGTATCCTTGCGGTTCCTCGTGCCGAGACGCCGTCGCTGTGCATGAAGAGTCGGTTCAAGCTGGAGGACGTGGCGAAGGCTCCGTAGCCCCAGAGCTCGCTTGCGAGCTCAGCGTTAAAATGAACGCAAACACATCCTCGACTTCACACAAATGAGCTGCCCTTCCGCGACAGTCATGGCCCATGTCGCCAAGCTTGCCATTGAGCACGACCGCCCCATTTATTTAGATTACTATGCTGACAGTCTCTCCAAGGCCTGCTGCATCGGCGTGTCGGGTGAGAGCAAGTGCCTGGTCAAGTCGGACACGGAGTACACATCGCCCATCGAGTCCATCATGCGTCTCAAGGAGGAGAAAATGTACATCATCATGACGGAGAACAGTATCTACGTTGTGTCGGCGGAGATTCCTGTCAAGCGTATTGTTCAGCCATCTACGGAGACTGAGAGTGCGTAAGCAATGATGTCGCTCCCGAAGGTCGCTCCTCACACGGTCGCCGCCTTCCCGCCTCCACACCGCATTCTTTTTGAACCACTTAATGACCGGTCGTCTCGTGTCGAATGGACAACGTACGTAGCCGCTAACAAACACCGATGCGACTTTGAAGAGATTGATGCCGCCGCGATGAATTCCATCGATGACTTCGCACCGTGGGTCACGCAATGGATGTCGTTCGTCCCCTCTCAAGCTCATATTCGCATTCGTGTACTCATGGTCTGGCATGCCCACTTTTTAACTGCGGCCTGTCAGCAGATGCTGCGGCGGTCTCTGGAGCAGAGGTCCTTCCGCTGCCGCCTATGGTTTCATATCGAAGAACCCACGCTCCAACCTGCTATTGTTTCGCGTTGCATCGCCACTCGCATGCCAGACTACCGACATATTCCGGATGTTCGAGGCGAGCTGAATACCCTGTTATGGACCGACCCACATGCGTGCGAAAAAGGAATGGCAAACAGCGAACATGTATAAAGCATGCGTGTCTTTACAGATGGTTCTTGCACTGGAAATGGGCAGAAGGGTGCGAAGGCTGGATTTGCCGCATGGTTTCCCGACCACGCGGACTGGTCGGAATCCCACCTTGTTCCGGCAGACCAGGCTCAGACGAATCAGCGTGCCGAATTGTCAGGCATTCACCTCGCGGTCTCTATTCTTGCTCGACGTGGCGAGTTCGCTGAGGAGCTGATTATCTACACGGATTCCGAGTACTCGGTCAAGTGTCTCACCGAGTGGCTTCCGGGTTGGGTTGCTAGGGGATGGAAGACATCCATGGGCAAGCCCGTGCTTCACCGCGACTTGATTGAGGGAATCGCCGAACACCTGACCAAGTTCAAGCACCGGTTCCAGCACGTTCGGGCCCATACAGGTGGCGTGGACGATATCTCGAAGCAGAATGATGTGGTCGACCGCATGGCCCGCGAGGTTGTTGAAGGTCGTCCGATTGCTCTGCCGCCTCCTCACCCGACCGATGAGCTGTTTCCGGGATGCCCACTGGCGGTGATGAGCCCACCTGTGAATGGGGCTGCGTTGGGTACGTGGATTCGCTCAAATCTCGCGGTCCTTGACCAAGAGGTACTCGACAAGCACCTGCTGAAGGCCTTCACTGAGATGTGTAAAGCTCGTAATGTAACCCTGACCAAAAGCACTGTGGCGAAGCAGCCCATTTATCGAGCCGAGCTGACCACGGTCCACATTGAAAAGACGGAGTAACTGCTTACGAGTTTCCTCCCAGTATAGAGTATGTCGACTCCTCCCCCAGTTATCGCTTATCATTTTTGGTCTCCGACGTGCGGTCCCTGTGCGGCAATCAAACCGGCGATTGCGGACCTGATTGAGGAGTTTCCAGGTATCTATTTCATTGGCGTGAATACCCACAATGATCCGCAAGGTATTGCCGCCAAGTTTGGTGTTCAGGTGGTTCCGACCATTGTGTTCCTGAAGAACGGTGTGGAGGTCGGACGGTATTCGGGTACGTCGGTTATTCTGTATTATACGCTGGCCCGGAAGGCACTGTCTGCTTAGGCGTTGCAGGTAGACGCAGATGCCGGATTTCCAGTTCCACCCGCGAGGGCAGACCCGCTGCTCATACCCATACCTTCCTTAGTACCCTTGCCACCGGCACCAGCTCCAGAGCGTCCGGGACCGCTGGCAGTCCCACCAATCACAGACGACGGGAGGTAACTGGGCGCCCACGACCCAATGATTGTGAAGGATACGCCGCCGATGATGATACCGTAGAGTCCCGCCATGAACGCAGCCATGGCAACGCGGTCCTTGACGCACGCAGCATCCGAAATGGCCGCAACCTGTCCTGCGAACAGTGCAATGCCTGCAACGATAGCACCTGCCGCATCTAAGAGACTGAGGTTCGTCACCAGGTCGAGAATGTAATACGAAAGGATACTCGCCGTAACAGTGAGGGCCTGTGGAGACCCAGCGGCAGTGGCCTTTTCGCTTACCATTTCACACCCGGGATACTCTCCTCCTGCTTGGGGTACCGCCGGTGTTCCCTTGCTGAACATCTTAGCACCTACGGCAGTTATCCCCTGGCCCACCAGGTCGAGCAGGGGTCCGGCGAATATGGAGACGATACCCACAGCTGTGCCAGTCCAGTAGACGCCTTCATATGTAAAGGCATCCGCGAGAACGCCAAACATCAGTAGGAAATGCGGAATGAACCGCAGAATCATCATTGCCCACGAGGGTCCAGTCGACACACCGGTATCAGTGCCTTTCATGATTGCAACCGCACCTACGACACCTACCACCGCACTGCAGACGGCCAGGATGAGTCCCTGCCACCAGTTGAGTAATCCGCGTGGAGCGGGAGCATTGGGGTCCGACATCTTGTTCTCTTGACAGACTTGTTTTGTCCCCACTAGAACAATGGGTGGAAGTAGTAGCAGTTGTTCCAAGCAAGACCACATAGACCCGAAGCCCTCAATTGATACCAGCGTAGGACTGTCCGTTGCCACGTCTGAAGAATGTGCGTCGTGTTCGCTGTCATTCCCTCTTGGTAACACGGCCTCTGCGTCAAACATGACACGCGATGGCGACGCGATTGTCCTTCGACCATTTGCACCCTTCGTCGCTGTCTTCAATGGCAGACGGTTCGAAATTCCAGAGTTACGCGTATACTATCCTGCACCTATGCGTACAGAGGGAGTCCAAGCCGATGCAGTTGTACAGTGCAACAGTGGCAATGACCTCAAGATATTTATCCCAATCAAGAAGGGAAGCTCGGGTTCCTTCTTATCTTCGATGGCGCAACATCTCGACCCAGCGACATCTGAGTTCACCGCAGTAGACTCGAAAACCGGTGCCTACAAACAGATTGACATCACAACGGACCAAAGCTGGTCGCTGACAACCCTTGTCAGCGACAAGGACCCCTACTTCACATGGGTGGATAGCACACTCGAACAGTATGTAAAGTCAGACTTGAAGTGCGACCGCTATCTTGGCTGGCGGTCAACCCCCGGGCCTCAGGTTATCTATTTCCAACACCCGGTTTCGGCGAGCGAGGGCGACGTGAACAAACTCAAGTCGATACTTGGCGCTGTTCTCCCTAAAGACGTAATCTCTTCCGTCACGAATCCGCTGTACTTTGGTGGAAGTGTAAACTGCCCGGCCCCCGTGGCGCCGGCAAAGCCTCCCTCCTCCTCCGCATACAGTGCAAACGTTACCATGATTGGCAACGTATTCGCATACTTCATCTCCGTGTTGCTGGTCCTCCTCGCGGTTGCGATTGTGTCGTTTGGCGTTCAGTCGGTAACGGGAATTCGTCTCATCAGCGACTTCTCTTCAACTGCGAAGGAAATCGTCAAAGATGTGAAGCCAAGCAAAGATGCGTCTTTGGAGTCGAGTGTATTCGCGGGGGCTGAGAAGCTATTAAGGTCCGCGGCGAGTCCGACAGCGGCACTTGGTGGTATAGCGGCAGCCGGACAGGCCAAGGCGTTGAGCACAGCGGCGGTCGGACAGACGAAGCTGGCGAATGTGACAAATGCACTGAAAACAAGTTGAAAAGGAATCTAGACACTCACAGCCACACCACACTCAAAATGGTTCTCGCACTCTTCATCTCTACGTCTGGCACGCTGACGGAGACACCTATTCCCGCAAAGACACCCGATGTTCTCGAGTGGCTTCGTAAGAAGACCAAGCAGCCGCTTATGCAGTTTCAGGGCAAGATGATTCACGATGAGGACGTGTATTCCGTCTTTGGAGTTCCCTGCGAAGATGAGGAGGAGAATGCGAATCAGCACATGTTGCCTCCGCCCTTCAATGAGGATATGTTCATTGGTACGCTTGTTGTGATGAAGTCGGTGAATGCCAATGCGGATGATTACGACGCACATGCGAACCAGTACAAGGACTTGAGGTCTGTTGAGTATGATGAGTTCTATCACTCGTCCACCTTCCAGGAAGATGATGATGAGGAGGACAAGGACGAAGAGGATGACACAGGTGAGGCGGTTGTCGAGGAGGAGGACGATGATGTTCCCACAGTGGACCGCGAGTTGGTGCCGGTTCACACAGTTCATGCCTCCAACGTCTACATTGACCATCCCCTTCGGACTCTTGTTCGCGATAAGTTCGACTCGAACGAGGTGGAGACGGCCATCTTGAAGAAGTGTGTAGCGGACGCTCAGGAGTGGTTCATTGACCAGGCTTGGGACAATCCGGTGTTTCTCAACCTGTATCGTAATCGGGCCATTGACCTGTATCGCTATCGCCAGCTCATGCCGACCATGACGGTGGAGGCCTTTGTGAACTCAACGCCAATGGTCCAGAACCCGGACCGGTGGACAGAGATTGTTCAGAACACGACAGAGAAGGAAAAGGCTACGCATTCCAAGAAGCAGACTGCGAGTATCGTCATGGACTGTCGTCGGTGCCGCAAGAAGACTCGTTGCGACTATTACCAGATGCAGACCCGTTCTGCGGATGAGCCGATGACGACGTTCTTCACGTGTTTGGAGTGCGACTGCCGTTGGAAGAGCTAAGACTCGCTTTCATGGACATAGAACAAACAAGACAATGGCAGACGAGGTGAAGGAGACTCTCCGTGCGTGGCTTGCGATTGATGACCAGATGCGCGGGCTTCAAGCCCAGATGAAGACCCTTCGCGACCAGAAGACCACGCTGGGTGCCCAGGTGCTGTCGTACATGAAGGACAATGACCTTGCCAATTTTGTTCTGGATGGAACCGGTGGGACGATTGCCCGGTCTGAGCGTGTGACTCGCCCTGCACTGAAAAGGTCGACTCTTCGCCAGCAGCTCTTTCTCCAGTTCGCCGACCAGCCGGAGCGGGTGGCGGAGGCTCTGCGGGCTATCGAGGGCATACATGAGGGTGATGACATGTCCGTTGGTGGGACGAAGCGGGATGTGCTATCCCGTCGTTTGCCCCGCAGTCAGAACATCTCGCTCAATTGAAAAGGATGACAGATTGGTCATGGACAATTGTGGCTGCGGTGCTGATTACGTATGTCCACGTGTTCAATCACCTTGGTGAGCGGTACCTGGACGGCCGTGTGGTTACCTGGATGGACTTGGCTAGAACCTCGACGTCAACAATGGACCGGGAACAGTGGTCGTCCGTTGTGCGTGCGTGAGCTTGACCCTGCGAACCTTGGCCTTGGGTGGGACATGTGCGGAACAGAGAGCAATCCAACTCGCCTGATTCTCGGCAGGCGTGGTGCCTCCGATGTGACCGGCGGTCATGAGGCGGACGAAGCACCAGCGGTGATCATCCCCGGAGATGTTGGTATCGGAGGGCAGGACGGCATGCTGGCAGTAGGGGCAGAACATTTTGGCCGGGCAATCTGTCATTGTCTTGACCTCGGACAATCCGTTTTACAGTGTCTTCTCCCAGACGATTGGCGAAAATAACATATCGAAGTGTTTGAACGTGAACTTGTTAACGTTCACATCCGTGAACATTGAACACGATACTTCACCTATATCTAGCTTTGTCCAGAGTTCCTTCGCGTTCTCGTACTCGGCTCTGTACTTCGGAATCGGATAGAACCCAAAGTGCTTTTCATACCATGTCTTTCCGTACTGAAAGAAGTAGAAGGGGCCTAACATGATAGTCTTGTCGCCACATTGGACGGTCGACTCATCTTGGAGCTGAACCGTCTTCGCACCTCGTTGCTTTGCGAGGTCGAATGCGAACTGGATCATCTTCTTGGTACCTTCGCCTCGCTTCATCTGCCCATCAATCGTGCAGTGTGGAGAGTATCGCAATGTGTTGAGAACGGCTTCCTCGTCTGCGATGTAGAGTGAAATACATGGATTCGTCTTGTTCCAGATGATAATCTGTGTAGCATCCTCCGACGGCGTACTGAACTCGACCTTGTAATCGCCGATCGTCTGTGCGGTCTCGTAGCTGCCTCCGATATAACCAGCCCATCGCTCCTCCTTCCCGATACGCTTCAGCGTTCTCTGAACAAGCGAGTCTATCTGATGTCTCTTCATGTATTTATAGATGGAACCTTCTCTTGAAATCGGCTACGCTCGCATCGAAGGTTGGCTTATTCCACAGCACCCAGCGAGATAAGGCACCGGGTGTATCCGGCCTACGCCAATGCTCTCCCATCCCAGAATGTCGTTTCAGATACCTCGCTCGCCGCGTCTTGTCCTTGTGCTTTGTATAATCAGACATACCGCGTGCTCCAAACGGAACTGTCTTTGTCTTCCCATTCGGGAGTTCAAAAATAGCGTCCCACTTCTTGGCGGGGTTGTGCGACCTGCGAAGGGTCTTGAGTTTCATTGTTTGTTGGTAAGATTAGAGTGCGTCCACCCACGCCTCCCATTCCTCCTGCGGGACCTTGAGTTCCTTGAAGGCCGCCATTGCCTCTGCGACTTGGAGGATGATGCCTCCCTCCATACCGGCGATGACAGCCATGCGGTTCTGGAGTTGCTCTGCGGCTGACAGCTGCGGTGCGAAGGCTTCGTCGAACCCACACAGGACGTTCGTCAGCCGGCTAATGTGTCCATCTCCACACATGCCCAGAGAATCCACCATCTCCTGCCACAGGCGAATCTCCAGCTCCTTGCGAAGAGGGGATGTCTTGATCTTGGCCCAGAGTCCGTCCAACGTTCGCTTGTACAGGAAATCTCCCTCCATGCGGCATGTCTGTGTGCGATACCACCTCTTGACGTCACGGTCCACGCTTCCGATAATGTCCAATCCGGTCTTGATGCGGCCCAACGCAATATGGTCCATGAAACACATGTGCGTCTCGGTCACAGTCTTCTGGTCAGACGGCACGTCTGCGTTCAGGAGAATATCCAAAGCCGCATTCGTCTGCTGAGTCACCACCCGCGTGTGGATGTTCTGCGTGTCCCGGGCAAAGTTCTCCAACTCTGTTCGGGCAGGCGGGCGAGGGGCAACATCCGCCGGCCACTGCTCTAGCCACCCAATGTTCCCGAGCGGGTCCATGAGTGCGTGCCCGCCCATGTGCCGATTCCACAGCTCCGGGATACCTCGCTCTCGTGCTAGGGTTATCTCGAGTGCCTGGACGAATGCGGCATTGACGAAGGGCTCGCCGATGTGCGTGTGCCACTCGGCAATGACCTCTCGCCACAGGTCAGGACGCTCCGTGACCTGAATCACAGCCGGAATATACATGTTGTTCCAAGTCGCAATTCGCTGGCGATGAATGAAGACGGGGCGGTGTCGAACACAGCGGTTGTGTTCCCCACCCGCCCGCATGCAGCCCCCATGCTGACACCGTTGTGCCGCAGGAAGGTCGGGACGCGGGCGAAGGTGCTCATGGCGGGTACAGTGGTCGATGCCCGGAGCAGCGGCACGGGCGCACAGACGGCATCGTTGGATGCCTCCGGGCTGGGCGATGAAGATGCGGGTGTTGAGTTTGCCGTGGTGAACACCACACAGTGTTTCTGTGTTGGCATAGACGAGGTGGGTGCACTGGTGACCGGCAGCGGTTGCTGCTGCACACTGGTGAGGAGGCATGATAGTTGAGATGATGTTCTTGTTGAAGCCGGGGCTTTCCTTTTCAGCCTATTGCTTAGGAATCCGTTTTTGCTGGGTGGCGACAGCAAGGCGAACGTGTTTAGCCGAACCCAGACGATGTTCGCTGAGACCTTTCCGCTTCTGGTTCTTGATCTGCTGCTTTTTGGTCTGAGGAGGCTCCATTGCTTTCCGTTAGTCTGTTGTGGGCAAAATACGTTTTCTGAAAATGGATTCACGAGTATCATGTCTAGGCCGTGAGCCGGCCAACATACAAGCATCTACCATGTCTCGTCCAACCCTCGCTTCCATCGCCACCGCCGCCGCTGCCCTCGTGGGTCAGCCCGTTCTCTGCCCCAAGACCAAAAACAAAGGGGACGCCGGCCTGCTGCTAGAGCGGCTCACCGGCATCCCAGCCTCATCTGCGCTGCTAGACGCAGACGATGGCGAGGTAAAAATCTTTCCAGTCAAGTCCCTGCGTAACGGAACTCGGGTTCCCAAGGAGACCGTTGCGGTAACGATGCTCAACCATGAGGCACTGGCATCAACGTGCTGGGACGAGTCCCATTGTGCCACCAAGCTGCGCCGTGTCCTGTTTGTACCCTACGAGCGGGAGGGGGACAACATTCGCCTTTTGGCCCACGTGCTCTTCGCCGCAGACTCGCATCCCGAGTTGTTCGCAAAGCTGGCCGCTGACTATGCGGCCATCCAAACCGAGTGGTTGACAAAGGGCGAGCTCCACGGTAATACAGGCGTTCTGATGCAGAGCCGCACAAAGGGTCCGGGTGGGAAGGCCAAGAAGTCCCGTGCCTTCTACCTCCGCCCCGCGTTCCTCAAGGAGGTGGTGAAGCTGAACTAACCAAGACCTCCATCGCCCGTGAACCCGGGTTCCTGGAATGAATCGCACGCCGACACGACACCTGTTCGATGGTATACCCCTCGAAAGCCGCACGGACTAGCGGTGCATCTGCGTTGCTGAGCAGAAAGGTCCCACACTTTTTAAGTTTGTCGAACAGCGACTCGTGTGCAGCTAATGGAAACCCATCTGCAGTATACCCCACGAATGATGTCGAGGTTACTGGCACGTAGGGTGGGTCTGCGTACACAAAGTCGCCCGGCTCTACTGCATCCAACGCCTTCTCGAATGGCTGGCACGTAAAGGTCACGCGTTGGATAGCAGCGGATACCTCGCGGACATGCGCCTCGTCATAGATGCCTGGATTCTTCATATGACCAAACGGAACGTTGAATCCAGATGGCCCTTCGCGGTACATTCCCCGGAAGCAGGTCTTGTTCAACATGAGGAACAGAGCGGGAGTTGGGTTCGCATTGAATCTCCGTCGACACTCGTAATACATGTCCTCGGCTGACTCCGCAGCCTCCACCTCTGCCTTGAGAATCGCAAGTTCATCCAACAATCCATCCACGTTTGTCTTGACGGCCTGATAGAATGCAATGAGATGACGATTGAGGTCACTCACATACACCCCACCCACGATTCGCTTGGTCGCCAGGACTGCGAGGAACACGCTTCCTCCACCCGCGAAGGGCTCGTGGTAGGATTGAAGTTCATCTGGAATCTTCTGAAGAACCTTATCCAGGAGTTGTGTCTTCCCGCCTACCCACTTGAGAAGGGGTCGCATGAGATTGTTTGTCTCTCTTTACATGTGATTCGTTTTGACCCACACAATCCAGATTTCTGAAAACGAAATGTCCAACATCACGAAGAGACTCAGAGCCGGTCATCCAAAGCAGCCATACCCAACTTCGCTTCCAAGCAATCCAAGATGTCTACGCCTACCAAGCTCTCCGCTCCCGTCGTCGCACCCGGTGCCCCTCGCAAGAAGCCGCAGTGGCTTCTCGACGAGGAGGCCGCCGACCCTACGCTCGCCGCAAAGCTGGATGCCTCTCGTGCCCAGGCCGCCAAGCTGGCCATCGAGAAGGCCGCCCAGGATGCCGCACGCAACGCCGCGTGCGTGGCCTGGCACGCTGCCCGCCCTGAGTGGGTCATGCAGTCGGTCGAAATCGCCCCCGGCGTGCGGGGAAGCGAGCGTGAGTGGGAAGTGCCCCCGAAGGTGAGCCTTCGCCGCGTCCGCAACAATGAGAAGTGCCCGTATTGCGGCAAGTAAAAACCCAAAAATGAGGCGGAGGACAATTCGAGGGGCAACGATGGCGAGTAAGGCTAATCTCCCCCCAAGAACCCCGAGCTGAAGCGCGCGTTTCCGTCCGCCACGCACTAACCTTCCCACTCCCGCAGGTATCTTTTCATTTGGTATCATGGTGAAATCCACGCTCGTAGAACTCACTTTTCGTGATTTCTGAAAACGAATTCATGGCAATCACGGAAAACCAATAGCCGGCCCTCCAACACATCAAGCATCTACCATCCAGAATGTCTTCCTCCAACCTCAACACGCTCCTGAAGCAGCAGATCAAGAACGCCATCGCCGCCATCTACGACGAGCAGGGCACGCACGCCGCCAACAGGTACTCCAACCCGGAGGAACTGTCGAAGGCCCTGCTCGACATCCTGTTCCCCGCCGAGGCCGAACACAACACGGAGGTCACCGGCGTCGTCCGCGTGCCCACCGTCCACGACGAGGCCAAGCCCGCCTCCGACTCCGAGTCCACCGACTCGAAGAAGGAGCGCAAGAAGCGGGCGCCCATGTCCGACGAGGCCAAGGCCGCGATGAAGGCCAAGCGCGAGGCCACGATTGCCGCCAAGGCCGCCGCCCCCGCCGAGGCACCCGCCTCCGACGGCGAGGACAAGGACAAGAAGGCACGCAAGCCGCGCGGCCCGATGTCCGACGAGGCCAAGGCCGCGATGAAGGCCAAGCGCGAGGCCACGATTGCCGCGAAGAAGGCGGCCGTCTAAACAAACCACAACCACAAATGAGGCGAAGGATACACCGAAGGGCAACGATGGCGAGTAAGGCTAATTTCCCCCAGAGGTCCCCGAGCTGAAGCGCGCGTTTCCGCACCGCCACGCACTAACCCTTTTCCATTGCGAGAGCCTCGAATGCGAAACTCCAAACTCTCTCTGAAGAATTATCCAACGCTCCGTTCTTGTAAAAAAGTTTGCGGAAACGAGTCCAACTTTCATCCATTTTTCGTAGGTGGCCAATCTGGATTCCGTGGGTCGGGTCCGAAGTCACTACGCAGTCTCCGCGGGCGGGGGTCGCTTCGCTCCATGCGACTCTAGACAGTTCTGGATGATACGCTGGATATGCTGCTGATGCGTCTGCACACTCTTGCGATGTTCGACAAGACGTTTGGCGATATCCTTTTCCATCTTCTCCGCATCTGCCTCTGTAGACTTCGCAAGGTCAAGTATCTCACGCAGCGGCAACAAGTACGCATCAAGGTCAAACGAATCGCTTGGACACGACTGGTGCAAGCGAAGAACCTCCAAACACACAAACACCCACTCTTTGTTCGCAGTCGCATTCGATAAGAACACCATTACATGATTGCGGCCAGCCACAGACCGGACCTCGACATCCACGCCATCCCGTTTTGATGCGATGCCACTGCTCATCGAAACGAGAAGTCCAAGTTGAATCCCCATTGTCTGCATGTCCGACCACAGCTTCTCCTGCTCGTTCTTCGGCACCTTCTTAGTGTAGTTCTTCGCATCCGACAGAACCCGTACACCCGTGTCGTAATGCGTATGAATGAAATCTCCCGAGTGGCCGGTTGATGCGACCTTCTCGCAATCCCACGTCTTGATGTCCTTCACCCATGTCTCAAACATCTGCTCGCCTACCTTTCCCTTTGCGGAGGACGCCTTGGTCAGAACCGCAGAGGCAACGGGTGCGATAATGTCACGCATCTCGCGGATGGTGCGGTCAACTCCTTCACTCACCGAATCCGCAAGTGCCTCTTCCAGCCGCTCCTCATCCACCGGCTTGGATCCACGCTCCAGTTGAGCGAGTCCTTGGGTGACGAGGGCAATCACAAACTCCGTTCCGTTCCTCATTTCGCCAACCTCGGGGCAGTGTGCAAGAAACTCATTCACGTCAAACATACTGCGAACGTGCTTCGTGAATGCACATTCGTTTTAGGGGGTGGGTCAAAACACAACGTGGCGACGGATTTTCGCGTCCACTATATGAGGTTGGTGAAGGTGGGAATGTCTTAGGATGTTCAATGGGTCGTCCGAAGGGAACGATATACGAACATTCCGCG
>Ga0208388_1000059_pt1 | contig 34758 bp, 34 predicted proteins | sample CryBogCBH18Jul07_FD_185511 | JGI IMG/M metagenome (GOLD analysis project Ga0208388, IMG submission 185511) | Freshwater microbial communities from Crystal Bog, Wisconsin, USA - CBH18Jul07 (SPAdes) (version 2) | ecosystem: Environmental > Aquatic > Freshwater > Lake | place: Crystal Bog...
CACATACGGGGGATACGCTGGCCTATGTTTCCTTCCACGCCACCCATGTAGGTGCTTGCTATCGTGTGGAGTACGGTCTGGCCAAAAAGCAAAAACCCCGCAAGATGCTCTGTGGTCTTGGCTCTTTGGCGTGAGCAACAGCAAGACGATTGACACTAATCAAAAGACTCGCCTGCCGTACGACAAGACCACACAGAACCCTGCGGGGTGTAACAATTAGTGTCTATCGCCCGGATGCCACTCCAGACGCTTTGAATTATATACCCATGTCAACGTGTGTCAACAAGTATTTTTAGGGTGTTGGTGGCTCACATAAAGCAGTGTCGTTATCACACTAAAACTGAAATTGAATTAACTATCCACATCGGCGCTAACCCGATGCACCACCAACGGCTCAAGTATACGAAAAAAAACCCCCAAGGGTGAACTTGAGGGTTAATATCACTTTTAACTGCTAGGATAAAAAGTGCGTCAGGTGATGATGGCAACTGACACCGCTATTGTATCACTAGGTGGTCATTCTCAAATAGCCAGCCAATGGTTTTTCGGTGTGCGTCCTCCCACAACTCCAATCGTTCATCCTTGCTGAGTCTGCTTCCTTGGTCAAGTTCCATGTGGCAGCCGTAACAGAGAGCAGCCGCCCGATAATCATGTGCCTTGATACCTCGGCCTTTTCCATCTCGTAACTGGTTTGAGTGCGCTGCGACAATAGTTCCATCTTTTCTTCCACAATGTTGGCATGGGCTTTCTCGCAATAGTTCGAGCAGCCGTTTATTTCTATACATTTTAACTTTCCGAATGCTTCTTTAAGCTCTTCTCGAAAGCATCTATCTCTTCAAAAAACTTCTCACGGCTCTCTTTGTTGTCAATTAAAACCCTCATCAGTTTTCCACGCAGCGTAGTTTGCTCGTAGAAACGAACAGCAAACGCCGTGGCAACAACTGCCCAGATCAGCAGAAACATGTCTGCGGTTGTTAGTTCAATCATGTGTTCTTCTCCTTGAGTTTGGCTTCAAAAGCCTTATACAAAGTTGTTGGGAACATCATGCTGGTGCCGCCGTCAGTCCAATGCTTGTCAACTTGTTCTTGAATCTGTGTGTATAGCTGGTTAACCTCCTCGTCCGTCAGCCCAACCCATTCACGCTTCTTTAGGCGCTCTCTTGCGGCGATTGCCCTAATAAACATTGACATGGGGTGCGTAACGGGATACGCAGATTCAAGACCAGCCTCTTCTCTAAACCAAGCTAGGTTTTTAACCAAGTCCTCGTCTGTCATGTGTTCTTCTCCTTTAGTTTGGCTTCAATTTCTTTGGCAAAGTCATCCATCCACGCTCCATACACAATTCGCCATTCATCACATATTGGCTTTAAATCTTCCTCAGTCAGCCCAACCCATGTGCGCTGTGGTGACAACATTTTTTGAACATCCCCACACATTACTTTGATTGCGTTGTAGCCTTCAGGATTGTTGCTGTCTGCAAGTTCATAAGCCTCTTGCATAATCCTGATTCTGATGGGTTCAAAGTCTTTGTTGCTTATCCACCCCACAGGCTCCTGCACAGGTGCTGCAAGGGCTTGCTTAATGGTGGTGATGGCTTGGTTTATAAAGTGCTCAGGATGACTCATCACTTGCTGATGCGAGTATTGGGTAAAACATGTAGCTACGCTTCGCTCTAACGCCTCAAGCGCCAGCTTCAATGCTTCGTCTTTCATGTGTTCTTCTCCTTCAAGGCTTCATTGATGTGCGTATAAAAAACCCAATTCAATGAGTCGCCCGACTTAATAGCTTCTTCTTGTACGCCTTCCCAAAGAAGTTTTACCTGAGTCTGTGTCAAGCTAACCCATTCACGCTGGGGCTTGATCTCTTGCAGAATCTGCTTGCCCAAGTTGGACTGCTTCTCCACCTCGTTAAAGGCTTCGTCCATCTCTGGTGTCCAGTCGTTCATGGTGTCCTCACTTGCAGAGTTCGTGGTATTGGTCGCAGGCTTCGAGCCATGCATCGATGATGGGCTTTCTAACCGACATGTGTTCAGGCGATACACGCCATTGGAAGGCCAAAAAGGGGTTGGGCTTTGAATCCCATTCAGCCCTCCATAAAACCTCATTAACGCGCATTACACGGCCTGTGAGTTCTACTGCTTCACGGGCTTTGTCTTTGGCGTCCTTCTTTGAGATCTTGGGGACTACCGGCGTGCCGGGTTTCTTACGAATGCGTTTGGTTACCATGGTGCTTCCTCAAAGTTGTCAGGGTTAAATTTAGGCTCCCCCGTCTTGTTAGGCAGGGGTTTAGTTGGGAACGGCCAAGTCATGCTTCACCTCTTGCTCGGATTTTTAAACTTACTATTCCAGTCATATATCCAGGATGCTCATCACATACCTTTGCACACGCCTCACGCTCATGCTGTGCTACCAGTTTGGCAAAGGCTTCATAGCGTTTATCAAAAGCGTTTGTAGTGCCATCATCTAACTCGTACTCAACAAATCCTGCCTGCCTAGCCATCTCAATGATTTGTTCGTCAGTCATTTATTTCTCCCGTTGTATTTCCAAGGTTTGATTTCAGGTATCAACTCAGGTGGTGGCGGTGTCATGGATTCGCTCGGTGGAACCCAACCGTGCTTGCGCCACAGGGACTGCACATCGCTACCGCTCTTCCACACAAAGTCCTTGGGCGGGTAACTAATCTTTGAGTAGGGAACAGCATTCATATCAAAACTCCGTTTCTTCAAAATAAGGTTGCGTGATGTATACAGGGACAGTCAGTTCAATGTTCTTGTCTGTAACCCTGCATGAGGCCGCATAGCCCAGATCAAATCTCTTTAGGTCATCAACATCAACGTAGCCAACAACCCGCATATTGACCTTTCTAACCTTGTCAATCATCAGTTCTAGCTCTTTGATACGCTCTGCCCTAGCTGCGGTGCGATCCACCTTTTGTTTGGCCTGCAACGCTTTCTTCCTAGCAATTAAAATTTCAAGCATCTTTCTTCCTTTTTTCTATGGCGGGAAGCCCCGCCTTGGGTTTACCTGCTGCCACCATCTCATCGGCGAGATACCAAACATTCTCTGGGTCTATCTCCTTGGGATCGAACCGCCCCATCATTCCGTTGATAATGAACATGGCAAAGACAACTCGCATATCTTCGTCAGTCATGAGCTAACTCCATGATGCGCTCAGATAACACCACCCCAAGGTCACGACCTTTGACAGCAATCATCTGAGCCTCTGGGCACTCATAGATCACCTTGGCCGCATCCTTCAAGGCTTTGTTATACCCAGCGTTAAACGTGTCAGTCCCATCGGCCAGCATCCCAATCGCATCCCGAATCAACTCTGAAGCCTTGCGCTGCTTGGCAAGTTCCTTCAGCTTTAAGTGATGCTCTTCGGGCAAATACACCGAATAGGGAATCAGTTTCCGTTGGTCCATAGTTGAAACTCTCTGTATAGTTTGTCCAGCGCAATCTGAGCTGCACGGTTTGTTTTAAGGTCTGCCCTGCTGGGGATATCGAGATAGTTCCGAACCCACTCAGCAGCTTCTTCTTGGTCTTCTGTGAAGATCCTGTCGTCTGTGTAGAGCCAGTGCCAGAAACTTGGATCTCGGCACATCATCCCTGCAATACGAACAGCCCTGTCGCCAGCAAACTCCTCTTGCTTGTCCATCGGCTGCTCGTCACCACCAAGCCTGACCATCACAACCTGATACCGTGCCCCCACGAAATCCCTGAGTAAATCCTCTGGAATCTCGTCTGGGTGCATGGATAAGGTCAAAACATAGCCAGTCTTGTCCTGTTTCAATGCGACCTTTACGGCCTCAAATTGAAGGGTTTTCATTCCCAAGGATTCCCAGAAGTCTTGGGTTTTACATAAGGCTCAGAAGCCGACAGAGACAAGAACTTCAAGCCTTTGGCGCTTTCCTTCTTCCATGCAGCCACCGTGATCTGGAAAGTGTTGCCGTCCGAACGGTCAATCAATCCTTGAATAAACTTCACGTCCAGCGTTAAGCCGCCCTTCATGTCTGGGTGCGTGTCGGTACGTTTCTCATTGGGAAACAACGTGCCAGTATTGGGTTTAACTTCGTATGCCATGCTTAATCCTTTTTAGCTAACTTTTTTTGGGTTTCGGTAAATTTGGCCATCATGCTCTTAAAGAACACTGGGTCCATTTGCTTAACGCTATCAAAAAGAACTTTGTTCTTTCTGTATATCGTATTCACATCTTCCTCTTTGACACAAAGGTCCAAGTGCAGATGTACTGCGTCACGGCAATCATTCAACCAAACTTGGTCGTGTTCTGCCGTGGGAGGGGTGATAACTATCTGGTGATAGCCGGATTCACCCACAATGTTTTTAGGCGCTTCTGGCTCTTTTGGCGCAGCTGCTGGGGGTCTAGGTGCTTCCACCTTTTTAACTGGCTCTGTTGCCCCTGTGGTGGCCTCCAGCGCATCATGCTCAACGATAGCCATAGCAGTCACATAGAGGTATCTGCGTTGGTAGGTTTCGCAAGCGCCAATGTTCTGAACTTCATGGCAACCTTTAAGTGCAGCCGACCCCATCGGCGAGGTGAAGGTCACAAAGCTGCCGTCCTCCACGTCATAGATGTTCATCTCAGCCATGTCAGCGGTAAATGAGATGGTGTCCACCAAGCCGACTTCGTTGAAGATCTTTTGTATCTCAGGGAGAAAGTCGCCCAACTCAAAGTATTGGTAGCCAGCAAACTTGTTGTGGCCGGACTTCTTCATTGGCTTGGCCTGCAGCCGCAGACGTGCGTCAATGAGTTTCTTATATACGTTCATGCTTGTTCCTTCAGGTAAGTTTGATATTGATTGCACCAAGTGCTAACTGGGCAGTAAGACATACAGCGTGTGCGCTCCCCCTTGCGCTGCTGGATGATGTATTTGTCTTTTGGCTTGTCTTGTTTCAAGATAACCACGGCTTCTTCAGCTTCTAAAAGGTTTGGATGCAATGACTTAGCACGAACGTTGCCTTCCTTCATCACAGCCCAGACAGCAGGTTTTTCCCACATTTCCTCTGGTGTGCAGTCAGGTAAGTCACCGCCGCTCTCCAAGGCAAACTCGCAGTCAGAGTGAGCCGATATGCGTGAAGCAATAAACTCCTCACGCTCTTTCATCGTCCACAAAGTAATCGGCACTTCCTTCACAGGGGCTTCTGGATAGCCAGCCTTCTGATCCACTTCCCGAGACTTCCAATCCCGCAAGATCGCCACAATGCCCAAGTCAGTTACTGGGGCCACCTTGACCGACTCCACCAAGAACGCATAGATGTTGAGCTGGTATTCCCACTCAATCTTCTCGTTCATGACCGACCAAACGCTGGTGGTTTTGTAGTCACGGATAGAAATGCCATCAGGATTGATGATCTGAAGGTCAACAGCGCCAGAAATGTTCCAGCCGTCAAACTCAGTATGGATCCGCTGCTCAACCACATGGCTTTCATCCTTGCCATGCTCCAAGATGTTGTGGATAGCAGAGCCAAAGATAGACCAGACCATCTCCGATACATCTTGCTCAATCTCATCCTCAAACTTCTTAGACAGCGCCACAATCTTGGGACTGTTGATCAGCTGCGTCACCGAGAGATGAGCCTTGCCTTTCGAGTACGTTGGCCGCTTCAAGACATTGACAAATGTCTGCGGTATGTTGAACTTGTTTGTGAGTTTCATAAGGGTTCCTAGCAGTTAATGGGACTCTAGTGTGCATGATATAATTCACCATGTCAATAGGTCATACCCATTTTAATTCATCTACTATGAACAATCAAGTTTGCCTGCCTTGGCCCCCGAAAGAATTGAGTCCCAACTCCACCCTCCACTGGGCAAAGAAGGCCAAGTTTAAGAAGATGTACAGGGAAGCCTGCTGGGTGTTGACCCTTGAGGCAAAGCTGAAAGTGGTTGGATCAGGGAAAATCCCGATAGAGGTGACGTTCTACCCGCCAGACAAACGGCACAGGGACGCAGACAACATGGTCGCCAGCATCAAGGCAGGGCTTGACGGGCTGGCTGACGCACTCAAAGTCAACGATAAGAACTTTCTCCCTACCTTCGTCTTCAAAGAAGAAGTCAAAGGTATGGTTATTGTTCGGCTTTTAGACGGAACTGAATAGTCTTCTCAAGAATATCTTCTTTCTTATTCTTGAAGAAGTTGATACGTTCACGCTTCGCTTCGGCAGACATCTTAGATTCCGGCAGATCTTGAACCCTGCGGATCTCGCCATTGATCTCAGTCAGTTTGTGTCCCATCGCTTCCACAAAGCCGTAAGCCTTGATGGTTGACTTATGGTCCTCAAACCACTGCTTACCCTCTTCTCTGTGGCCCTTCTTCATGAGATCCTTGAAGGTGCCCATATCAGTCTCGGCACGGGTCTTCAGGTCATAGAACAGGTCTTCCCGTCCACGAGGCACTTCAGGGGCCACAAACGAGCCGTAGAGGATGTTGTTGCGCTCTTCTGGACTAGGTCTACTACCGTTAAACAGATTAGATCCCCACATCGCAATAGAGGCCACGCTACCAGCCAAGCCCTTCATGACGTGATCAGCTTCCATCGGGTTCAGCAGCCGATGCTCATCAGACCCCAAGCCGCTGGCATAGCTCAACCACTTGCCCAACTCTGAAGTGTTGGCGCTGTATTGTCTAAATGCAGCCAAGTGCTTCATGTTCTCAGGGGTAATCTGACCACCAGTGTAGAAGTCATGGTTCAAAGCCACCTCAGCAACAGGCTTGATACCCGTTGGGATAGGCGCTGTCAATGGACCCAACAGCGCATCAATCGCCGCAGTCTTCAAAGCTGTACGCAGCCGTGCATTGTCAATCGCATCCTTAGTGCCTTCCTTCGTGATCTTGTTGTAGAGCAGCTCAGGCAAGGATTTAAAGAAGAATGACGCCGATGTGTGCATGGGGATCAGCAGCGTGTGATCGTAGCCAATCGTCTTCATGAGTGAACGAGGAATGACGAAATTACGCATCTTCGTCTGGTCATCCATCTTCTTGTATTCATCATCATCGCCCACGGCCATCGAGTACAACAAGCAGGTCGTTGCCAACAAGCCAGCCGTGATAGCCAAACGAGTGATAGCCTTCTGACGATCAATACCACGCAGGCCACCGCTCACGCTGGTCACCTTAGCACCTGTCAGCGCCTCAACACCACCCGCCACAGGTTCGGCCAGAGCCTGAGTCAAAACGTCCAGCTGCTGGGCGTAAGCATTCATGAAAGCAATCGTGCGATTCAAGAACTGTGCAGTTGTCCCAGCACCACGCTTGTCAAAGTCAATGACGTTAGTGGCCGCAAGGATAGCCCTGCGCTGATCACCGCCGTTTGGATAGCCGCCAGTTTCCTTCATCACCCGCATGTAGATCGCTCTACGCTGGGCAAAGTCAGAAGCGTCTGCAATCTTATCGAGAATGCTGGTAACTTGAGCCATGCGAGACTTGTTGATCAAACCAATCTCTTGCTTGTATTGATGCTCGGCTGTTCTGGCCTGAGAGTGATAGCCACCAATACCGTGTTCCTTCAGCAGCTGCACCACAGGGTCATGCTGATGCAAGCCACGAACAAAGGATGAGAACACCCCGCCGTACAGGGCAACAGGGTTCTTAACACCGCTAACCAGTGCAGCCGTTGGCGCATCCATGAACAACTGTTTCAGCTGGAAGATGCCAGAGAAGGTCAACGAACGGCGCAGGCCATTGGCAAGGTAAGCCAGAGCCTCATTCATTGGGATCTGGATATGTTCAATCCCAATCACAGACTGAGCCACCAAGGGGTCAGCAATCTGGATATTGATCTTGCGACCGTTAACCAGGATTTTCATGATGCCTTTATCAAAGTCTTCCTTGGGGAATACCTTGATCTTGCCCTTGTCATTGCGGGTTGCATACTCTTGGGCAATACGGTTGGCTGCATAGTTCTTAATGCAGTTGCGTGTGGTCGTCATCACGTTGTGGAGCATGTTGTCCACAATGTTGTCGATATCCTTGTCCGTTTCGCCCTCTTTAAACTTGGACTCACGGTTGACGTTACGCACCCCCTTGGAGCCGTATACAGGCGCATGGGGATCGTTTTGCTCATCTTGGATACGCTGCCAAGGCACATAGTCTTCAATGTCCCGCAAGGTATCAGCACGTTGCTTGCTGATAATCCGTGCGTGTTCCATGTTGTCAACCATGTTCTTGTTGACGCTGTTCCAGTTATCCATCATCGTGCGGAGTTCTGGATAGTCCTTCTCAAAGTCAGAGAACTCATCAATCTCATCATCGCTCATGTTGACTTTTTGTTTGGCGATGTTGATGCGCTTGAGATCTTCCTCGGCCTCGGCAATGTCATCCAACAGCTGCAGCTGGCGACTGGCAGATGTGTTGGGGTCCAACTGCTCATCCTTCAGATCCTCCAACTGGCCCTCTCTCTTTAAGAACTCATTGATGATCGAACGTGAACGCTTGGCCTCAAAGTAGCCGTTGATCAGGTCAGCCGCCCGTTGTGCGCCCAACTGCTTTTCCAGCTCATGCTTGGCCGTCAGGACGTTAGCCATCGAGAACTTGTCAGACACAGATCGGAACATCTGGGTTGCTGGATCAAATAGCAGCTTGCCCTTCATGATCACCTGTGTGCCAATACGAGCCGCCTTCAGTGCCTGATTCATAGACACAGAAGCAATCGCCTTGCCGTGACTGTCTTCCAGCATATGGCCGTACTTGCCACGGTCTGCAGCCGTCAAGCCTGCCGTGAAGTCGGCGTTCTTCACACGGGTGTATAGCAGGCCACGGTCCAAGCCGCCAACCATGTTGTTGACAGCTGCCTTGGGTTGACCAATCATATTGGCACCGATGCGCTTGGCATCTTGGATACCACCCAGCAGACGATCCATCACAGTGTTAGACACATGGATAGGCGTATGTGGACGGCCAAACTTGTTCAGCGTGTCATCCACCTTCTGGACACTTAACAAGAAATTTGGCTTGAACGACCCGTTAGCCACAAAGTCTCGCAGCTGGGACTTCGTGACAATTTTGCCCTCACCATTGAGAACGTTATTAAACGCTTGGTGAATAGCAAAGCGGTTGTCGTAACCAAATACCGACTTCAATCCTTCAATCAGGAACTTAATCGAGTTGACGAAACGAACCCAAGGAGTGCCCATCTTCGCAGCCAGCAAGCTCTCGGCATTGACCGCCCAGTACTCTGATGGATCAAGGTACTGATACAGATCATCATTTGGCAAAAGATCAATGGCACGTTCCATCTTTGCCACATCAGGATCATTGATGAAATCAAGCACGGCACGGAAATACTCTTGAGATTTGGCGTCTGTGTGCTTCTTAATCGCCGCCTCAAAGCTCTTCTTCCAAGCGTCAATGACGGCAGCACGGGTCTGCGGATCCATCATCTGCTCTAAAGCGTGCATCAGCTCATGGCGAATCGTAGACGGATTCTTAGCGCCAGTATCCTTGAACAAACGAATCAAGCGGGACAGGTTGTAGAACGCACCAGCGCCACTTTCCTCACCCTTCTTGCGTTGACTAACCACCGACAAGCTCAAGCCGTTCAGCAGCGTAGGCTTGTTGCGGTACATCCAATCAATAACGTCAAATACATCCTTGCTGATATTGCCAGCAACGAATTCTTTGTACGCCTTCAAGTGGAAGTCGATAGGTCGTGTCTTCTTCTCAGCCGTCAGCTTCTTGTCTGCAGCCAGATCTCGACTAAGCTCATCGAGTTCAGTCAACATGCGTTGGGTGTCAATACCAGCACCGCCCTTGATGATCTCACGCTTGATCTTAGTGAAGTTACGCCGTGCTTCGGCCAGCTGCTGCACCTGACGTTTGTGAATATCTGACGTAAGCGCACGAATCGACTTACCAGCAGGGGCCAGTGAAGGCAACTGGCGGGGGCCATAGTAATGCCTAGCAGTCGAAACATTCGTCTCGGCCTTTAACGGCACTCCCATTTGATTGATGATGTAATCAATAGCATCACGGGCTTGATTATCACTGCTAAACGTCTTAACGCCGTTGTAGTAGTCACCAAACTTAGCTCTAAACCCTTCGTTGCCAAAGAAGAAGCCGCCAGACTTCTTGCTCTTAGGAACTGTAAATATGTAATTACCACGCCGGTAAGATATCTTCAGTCCCGGATTCGGGAAGCTCGATGAAAGCTCACCATCATGTTGAGTCATGAAGCTGATTGCATCAGCTGCATTTTTGAACAAAACCGGCTTGGCTTGCTGCGCTTTGTCAAAATCATAAGTTCTGGGCATCAACACGCCCTGACCCGTTGTCCCATCTTCCTTGGTATAGGTAATGATTTGACCAACACCATTCTCTGATGCAAAACCAGCCAAGATGTTGCCCGTAATCATCCAGCGTTTTTCACGCCGAGATACAGCACCACGATCAAATAGATCTGCAATTGGCACATGCTCAAAAGTGTCTTTCTCAAAGTTAAAGACAGGAGCAGTACTCTCTCTTTCCAAGGTGATCGTTTTGTCAATCGCACCAAAGTTGATGGTTATTGCCTTAGAGTCGCCATCAGCCAGAGCAATAGTCATCTTCCAGTTGGACAAAGCAGCAGGATTTTTGGTCTTGGCCTTGTTCTCAATGTTGGTGATGATGCCGTAGAAAGTCTGGCCGTTCTGATCTTTGACTGCGTAAGATGATCCAATGAAATAGTTGTTCAGAATATCGGCTATCTTTGTATTCAAAGTACGCTGGTTGCTTTCAACCTTGTCGATAACCGGCTGCTCTTTACCAGCCAGTGTCATCTCTTGAACTTGTTTGGCTACAAATTCATCCGACTTCGGCATGAACGCATCTTTCAATTTTTGATTGTGTTCTCTGCCAGCAGTCCTAGAAAATGTTCCAACATTCTTATGAACCAACTCTATTAATTGATCTTTCGTAAAAGGTATGACAGTGCGTTTAACGTCAACCTTTTCCATGTTAGCTGGGGCTGCAAAGATTGAATCACCTTCTTTGCGATCAGTAAGCGGAGCAGATGCAATGGTCTTAGCATCCAAGTCAAGAGCCTTGGCTTCCAACTTGTTGGTGCCCATGCTGTTCTCACGCTCAATCAATTCGTTGTAACGCTCAGTAAGGTCTTTATAAACCTTTTCTTGCGTTTCCAAAGGAAGTGTTGGGATAACACCCGTTAACTTACGAATGAAGTCTTCAGTAGCAGCTTCTGGCTTAGGAATAGTCTTAATAGTTTCCTTGCCGCCCAGCTGTTCGTATATATCTGGGTTATCTTCCAAATACTCAGCAGCAACTTGACCGCCGTAGTCATTCATAAAGTCAACAACACCTTCAGCCGTTACAGCCGACTTGCGGGACGCTGTGGTGTTGGCGTTCAGTGAAGCCATCTTCTTCATGAGAACGGCTGCTGGGCGCATCTCAGCTGGAATGTCTGCCATCATTTGTGAATACGATGGCACAAGAACTTGACCAGTACGGTGAACACGGCCCAGCATTTGCATGTGGGTGTCAATGTTTGCCTCGGCTTGGGCAATGATCATGTGACGTTTACGCCGGTCATCAAACCTTTCTGACGCATGTAACGACAGACCAGTTGCACCCGATTGATTAATGATCAAAACATCGGTATCACCACGGTTGAAAGAATCAATTGCAGCGGTACGTTGTTTTGTATTTGGATCTCTTCCCTCTAGGATGGGAACCCCATCTGCATAATTAACTATGACTGTACGGCCAGTGATCTCGTCCGTTTTGTATTTGGCTTTACGCAGCTCATGGTGCATGTAGTCGATGGGCGACATAGGAGCTGAACCAAACCCAGCGTTCTCAATGAAACTCTTAATATCATTGAACTGCTTGACAAGTTTTGGTCCCAGCTGTTCGTCACTAAGGCGTATATAACTTTTCTCACCATTTGGGTTGGTGATTTTTGCTTCTCTTTGCTTTTCAAGGTAGCGTAAGAACATGTCTTTGAAAGACAAATTGATTGCATCACCATTCTTGATTCCATTCAGTTCGGCATATTCTGCTAAGAATGAACCCATTGTGTTGGCTACCGTGATCACTGGCTTCTCACCAGCTTTCAACCTCTCAATAGCAAACTTAACTGTCTCAGCAGTTTTCAAGGACAGCAACATTTGATTGATCAAATTGTGCATCCGTGAGCCAAATTCAGCACCCTCAATATCAGCTGATATGCGTTTGCCGTCAATGACCTCACCCATCTGATCCAATTCTTCTTGGATGTTTTTAATGGCTGTTTCTTTATTTTGAGAAAAACTCAGAATGGACCGCAAAGAAGTTGCCATCTTTTCTGCGGTTTCTTTGTTTACATCAACAGGAACTGTTTCATACGACACACCAGCAAAGGTGCGTTCACGGCGAATGTACTGACCATCGGAAGTCAGCATGTTTGCCACGATCTGCTGCATCGGGATACCACCCTCTTTGATGGCATTGGCAAGTTGAGAAATATGATCTACAGCCTGACGCATGTTCGTGCTGGCATACAAGCTCATAACTTCCGGTCTTTTCGCATAAGTGGCTGACGAAAAGAAAGATCCGAATGATTTACCAATCAGATTGCGGAAGAAGCCTGCACGACCTGCAACTTCTGGTTCACCTTCTGCATTTGGTTTGGCTTCACCAGAACCACCTGCGTTGTGGCTCTCATCAAGAATCACATAGTTGCCATTAGCAAAGTGACTAGTAAACCGCATCCGGTCTGTTTCACTACCGCCACGGGTTTGATTCTGGTTGTATGTTGTGAAGATAACTTTGTAAGGACCAATGCTGTCCTCGTTCATCATCTTCTGGAATAAAGCCTTTAATTTCTTAGCGTCTTTTTCAGGTGAAACAAGTGTAAATTTGTGTTCAACCTTTTCTCCATTTTCTTCTCTGGATAACTTATATTCGACTGGATCATCTGTGTTCGTGACCAAGATCTTAGATTTTTTGTCATCCAAACCAAGTTCTTTGGTTAACCCAATGTCGTCCAAGTCTCGGATCATGTCCGCATACAAGTTGGGTTTCTCAGTAACAAAAATTGGGATCTTGCCATTGACCAATGCGTACTTAATCATCCCTGCAACAACACGGCCCTTACCAATACCTGTCTGGTCGCCAATGATGAATCCACTGCCCTGTTCGGCGTTATGAATAGACAAGGCAAGAGCATCAATCTGTTCTGCAGAGAACGCCTTGTACAGCTCATCATTACTCATACGTAGAGCTTCACCCACATAATCATCAATGGGGCCTACAGCCTCTTCTAGCTTGGTTAGTGCTGTATCAATAGATTGTTGCAACCCACGTGGGACTAACGTACCAACTGATGCCGATTGCGAATGAGGCTCATAAGTAACTTGATGCGCCGTCTCTGTTTCAAGACCACGCCGATCACTTACTCTAGACTCGACACGTTTACCACTGACGCCGCTAGGTTCACCCATTCCTGAAGGTTTGTTTCCTTCAGCGCCGACTCCGCCCTCGGGTCCGACTTGCTCACCTGCACGTTGAACGGGAACTCGTTCTCCGTTGCCGTTAGGAAGGTTCTCAACTCCAGGTTGCTGCTCACCAGCACTTGTCCGAGTTGGTTTGGGTTCATTGCGTTCGCTAGGTCCAGCTGTAGACACGCTTGGTCTGCCGCCTTCCTTGGGTCCGACTCGCTCATTACTAGGCTCTTTATTCTGTCCGACAGGGCCTCTATCCACACCCTCTCCGTTACCAACCCCGGCTGCACCCACACCGCCGTTAACTCCGGCGATGCGACCATTCCCCTCGGATACCACGCCACTTGGTTCATTTAATTTCCCCTTTAATTGTTCATAGGAAGTTATTACCGCTGGCAGTTTTGCAGCGGGTAAGGTCAGTTGTGATTTGCCCTTGCCATCAATCACAATCACATCAACAGGGTATTGAGTGCCCTGCTTGGAATACATATCACCTGCCACGGTGAAGTGGTCAGTAACGTTGTATTGGTTGTAAAGATTGACAAAGAAGTTGCGTTTAGCAGCACCACGGTAGGCTTCCTTACGTCCCTCTTCTGTTGTAGCCAAGTTGCCGCCGATGATCAGCACAGCACGGCCATCGTCCTTCATACTCTGCAATGACTGCATCACGATGCCATGATCCAGCTCTCGTGTATTGAAATCACCAATCGTGACTGTCTTGCCTGCTGCGCCGAATGGGGGGTTCTCAATCACTACATCAACAGTTTTGGCGGCAACATCCAAAGCATTTTTGTTAGTGATTTCAGCACCCGGCAATACCTTCTTGAGCATCTCAAGTCGGCTGGAATTAAGTTCATTGGCAACCACGTTCTTGGGATCAGCCGCCATGACCAACATGCCGTTACCAGCTGTGGGTTCATAGACGGTAGTCTTCTCGTTAATGCCAGCCAGATGAGAGGCAACATAGGCCAAAGGCACAGGAGTAGAGTAAGCCTGCTCTTTAATGCTGGTTGATGATCTAACAGCCAAATTGGGCTGCTGCTCGTACAACTTGACCAGCTTGTCGTAAATGGCTTCTGGCTTGCCGCCAGCTTCCACAATCTTACGTGCAGACAGCACCACGCCAACTTCAATCGCTTCGTCAGCTTGCTTGGCTTCAAGAGTATTGGCCTCAACCTTGTCGCCTGTCAGGTCAGCGATGAACTTACGGGCTTCGACAATAGATTTAAAACCGTTACCAGCTGCAAAGTGGTCAGCCACGGCTTGGGCAATCTTGAACTTGCCATCAGGTGTGTTCAGGTCAGCCTTGACTTCAGCGCCAGCTTGGGCAGTGGTGTGCTGCTCAATCTCAGACTTGTTCTGGACAGTCACCACCTCATTCGGCTTGCTGGCCTCGGGATAGCGGTTAGCCATGCCGATGTAAGCGCCTTGCAAATGGTGCAGGTCAATCTGATCAGAGACTTCTTTGCCGAACTTATTACGCAGAGTATCCAAGACAAACTTAGCTGCATCCTTGAACTTGTAATAGCCCATGCGGAAGGCAGCGTCCATCAGTTTAGTGAGAACAGGCAGCAGCTTGGCTTCTGTCTCAGGAAGAATGTTCAGTCGTGCATTCTTACCCAGAAGGTCACCAAACTCAGCGAGTGCGTCTTGCAGATCTTGACTGGCCTTCTCACGGCCAGATACTTCAGCTGGGGCTTCACCACGCTGGGCTGCTTGACGTTCTTGGTTAATCTGGGCTTGGGTTTTGGTGGGGGTAACATTTTGACCAGAGGAAGCTATTGCTTTAGCACGTTCTTTCTCAGTCGCTGTCTTGGCCTTATTGAGCGACTCACGGATGATCCTATCATCTTCAGAACCGTTAATATTTTGCTCTTCTGTTAGCTTGCTGTAAGCGTCAGACAGGATCTTAGAAAAGCGATTTCCCATGCGAGTAAACTGGGGCTTCTTACCCGGCTCATAGATAATGATGCCTTGGCCCTGCATCCAACCAACAGATGCGGCATCGGCAACACGCTTTGATCTAATCTTGTTGATCGCATCAACTAATTTTTTTGCGGTTGGCTGCGGCGAGTATTTGCCAATTTGATTTTTACGAGCTGTTTCATCGATTTGTCTGATCAAATCAGAAGTCGTCGTTACTGGCTTGACCGCATCGCTGTCTTCAGCAACGGTCACAAACATCTTGCCTTCTTTTATCGCTTGCTGTACTTCGCTCGGTGTGGTTATTCGTTTTAAGTTGGAAACACCATCTGTAGAACGGTCCCCTGCATAGTGTTTTACAGATGTTCCATCAACAAATTCATTTGCAAGTTGGTTTGTTGCGGTGTCAAACCATGCTTCATCATTTGTATTAGCAAAATCTTTAGCTTCACTAATACTGTCTTTATCACCCAAATCTTTCTCTTTGACAGCCAAACCAGACATTGGCATCATAGATTTTTTCTTATTCATGAGCTGATCTATCTCAGCATCACGGGCAGGATTTGGTTTTTTGTCCCGAATGGACTCAAGCATCAATTGCTTTATTCTGGCATCAATCTCTTCTATCGTTTTGGGTTCTGGTTGTTTTTCTTCTTGAACACCTTCAGTAGTCTCAGGCGCTTTTGCTTCGACGGCTTCAGTGGCTTGAGGGCCATTAGCTTCTTCCTTCTGGGCTTGTGTAGTCTCTGCAACTTTGGTTTCAGTTGGGTTGACTGTTCCAATCAAACGGGCATTTTTTGGTCTTGGCTGATCAGCACCAGCAGTAACAATATCGCCTTGATGACTCCATACGTTGATGGGTGTGCCTTTCTCATTGGCTACATCCGTCAGGCGACCAACCTTAAAGTCAGCCAGCTCTTTGCTGCCTTTCCATGCTTTACCTTGGTAATTAGCGTAAGCATCATGGATCTTTTCTAGGTCTGTCTTAGTTTCATTCTTTTCTTCTATCTCCGTAGCCATAGTCTTGGCTTCCGGCGATGCAGCATCCCCTTTTGCCTTAACCACATCAACGTAGTTAGGATCGCTAGGTGTAACTGTTTCCCCATTGGAAGGGTTAATTACTGAAGCTGCTTTTTCACGCTGCTTTTGCTGGCGCTCTTGATTGATCTCAGCCTGAGTTTTCTCTGGTGTAACAGGTGTTACAGCAGCAGGTTGTTCAATATCATTCTCTTCCACCATACCTGATGGTGCTGGCTTATTAGGAGTAACAGGGCCAGCCGATGGCGCTGTAGGTTTAGTCGGAGGAGCAGGTGGTTGTGCTGCTTTTGCCTGCTCTGCTCGTTTGCCACGATAGGTGGACACAGCCTCAGCAGGTGCACCAAATACTTCGCCCAAGGCTTCTTCAGCCACCGCACGGGGATCTACTGGTTGGTTACTTGCGTAAGAACCCAAGCCTTCACCAGCTGCACCGTAGAAAGCCTGTTCAGCCAGTTCTTTCCCGGCTTCCTTGGCCGTCTGCTTCAGTGCAAACTTGGCTGTGTTATCAAAGATCTTCTCGGCTGCATGACCAGCAGAACGCATAGAAGCCGCATCAAACATCCCGATGATGCCTGACTTCACCATCGCCTTATTGCTGGCTTGTTCGTGGTTAAAACCCTGTTGGCGCAGATCAACGTACTCGTTGCCGTATTCCATGAAAGCTGATGTGCCGCCACCTGCCACCATAGCTGCAGTTGGGCCACCAGCCAAACGACCAAAAGTGCCCATCGTTGCCATCGCAATCGACTGAGGCAAGCTCTGCAAACCCACATTGGCGATGTATTCAGGCAGCTCGTTGATGTTCTTTAAATACTCTTTACCAATCTTGAGTGTTTGCTCAACGCCAGAAGCCTGCTGATACTCGGGAGTCTGCTGCAACTTATCTAGTTTCTGTGCCAGCGGATCACGGCCAAACTTCTCTTGTGTGGCTTTGATATTCTCTTGGCTCTGCTGCAGACTTCCCAAAGACTTGTTAAGAACCTCATCGTCTTTAAGAAACTTAGCACGTTGCTCAGGCGTAGCACCTTCGTAATTCAGGCCATACTTCTCAATCCGATCATCATGGATCGGCATGAGTTCACTAGCCATCGTCTGGTTATAAATATCTTTGAGAGAAGTAAGCCCAGATGAGACTGACCCCAACAACCTAGAAGCAATCGGATTTTGCTCTGGGCCTTTATAGCCAAGATAACTTGCTGCCTCTGATAACGTATCCCCAAGCCCTGTAGAAGGCTTTTCCATTCCCGTTGCTTTGGGAGCATTGGGCATGATTTTGGTAGTTATTGCATCCTGTATCTCTTGTTCTGACATTGAGTCAGGAAAATTGATAACACCTACATTGGGGATATTTACTGCTGGCATTTTATGAACCCTTGACTAGCTTCCCGGTCTTAGGGTCATAAGTGTAATCTGCCGTTGGTTGGGCAGGTAAGGAAGTATTTCCTTTAGCTTTTTTAGCTTCTCCAGCAGGTGCAGGCGGCTGTTCTTTATTCACCTGTGGAGGCTCAGTCAAACCAAGGATATCTCTCGACTTCTTGGGTGTCTGAGCATAAGCAAACTCAATTGCTTTTTGATGTGCTTCAGCATCATCCAAATCCTTGAACTGCTTGTCAGCACTGTTCTTGATAACTTGGAAGTACTTATCAACGTCATTAGTAAATTTCTGACTGACTTGGCTGTACAGAGCATTTTCTTTATTTGCTTGTGTGCCAGCCAAGGATGCGGCCAAATTAGCTCTGCGGTCTGCTGCAGCCTGTTGAGCCAGACGTTCTTGCTGGGCAAGAGACTCTTCTTTAAGCAGTTTAGCCTGAGCCAGTGACTTATCTTGAGCATCCATGATCTGGTTATGGCGGCGGATGTTTTCCTTCTCCATTTGAGCCGTGTTGTAGGCTCCCATCATCTTGTCAGTCACTTGAGTGTGACGCAGATCATCATACTTGGCAGCTTCAAGCAGACCTTTTTGAAGGTCCTTCTGCTGGTCATTGATATCTTTCTGGCTGGCAGAAATACTTGCCAAGCCAGTACCACCAGCCGAGCCAATATCTGAGAGCAAGTTTTGCAGTCGGTTACCAGACTTACCGCCGGGAGACTGCATCAATGCCAAACCAAACTTCATCGCAGCCATAGGCAACATCAGATCCTTGGCCTGCTGAATGCTTTTCTTCTGCTCTTCCGCTTGGGGCGCATTAGAAGCCATCATCGAATACTTGTCCGATGTTTGCTCTTGCAGCATTTTTGCCAGCGTAGATTCAAGATCAATGCCTTTAGCCGCCTCGGGAGGAGGCAAGCCAGCACCAGTTTTAGGCGCTGTATCAACAGCAGCTTCTTTATCGCCTATGTTTTGGGCGTTCTTAAATACAGCGTCACCACTGACTAACTCACCTTCAGCATAACGGGCAACACCGCCTGCAGCATGGCCTATTTGACTAGCACCATACACCGATGCTCTTTGCTGCTCAGGTGAAATCGTCCCGGGTGTGCTGTCAGGCAACAAGTGGAACTGCACCATCAGGTCATGCGCTGCCTGAGAAATAGGGCCACGCTCTTCCTGTTTGTTGTACTTGGGCGTAGGGTAGGCCGCATTAAATGCAGCCACTGCCTCTTCGTGCGTAGGATAACGGTCTTTATCTTCGTTACCACCACCAGCGAGAGCAATAATGCCGCCGCCTGCCATCTGGGTCATGTTGCCCGTACCAATAGCAGCCACGCCACTTCTCTGAGGCTGTGCTGGGCCACGCATCATCTGAGCCGCTTGGGGGTTACCCTGCATATAACTGTGCAGCTGCTCCAGACCCTGTGCATTGATCTTAGCCATCGGGCTAGAAGCAGGGTTCTGTTGAACCTGATTCAGCTGCTGGTCACTCATCATGTTCATAGGAACAGCAGAGCCGCCAATAGCCATAGACTTCACTTGACCGCCTGCAGCAGAACCCTTTGTAGCCGTGTTATACGCAGCCGTAGCACCCAAAGCAGCCGTTCCCAAACCACCCAACTGAGAAATACCACTTGGAGGCGCTTGGTAGATGCTGGTCGATGTTTGTTGAGTCGGCAAACCACGCAACAACGAGTTCATGAAACCAAGCTGCATATACGGATACTGCTGGGCATTCGCATAGTTCTGCATCTCTTGGTTGATAATCTGCTGCTGGTTGGCCTGCTGCTGTGCGCCAAACTGGTTTTGCATATTGGCAATAGATTGCTGTCCAGCCAACTGCTGGTTACCAATATTGGCAAGATTACCAGCCGCTGTATTGCCCAAGTTGTAGGCATTCTGTGCGCCAGCAACGCCAGCCAAGCCAGCTTGTGCGCCTTGCATACCTTGAGCTGTACCGGCCAGCTGTTGACCAACACCTTGCAAACCAGTTTGTGCGCCTTGAATGCCCTGAGCTGTACCAGCCAACTGTGCATTAACGCCTTGCAAGCCCATGCCTGCGCCTTGAATACCTGTTTGGTATGCCTGATTAGCTGCACCCGTTCCAGCAAGACCAGCTTGCGCCCCCTGCATACCAAGGTTGGCAGCAGTCTGCATATTCTGGTTAGCCGTATTAAATGCTTGGTTATAACCCTGTCCAATCAAATTAGACATAGCCATCTGGTCGGCTTGGCTTTCCAAAGCATTCTGCACATCCGCACGGCTACCGCCAAACGCACCAGCTTGAGTTTGGGCCGCCAAGTTATTTAAGTGGCCGATACCCTGCTGTTGTTGCAGCAAAGCAATCTGCGGATTTAATGAAGCCTGCAAATAAGGATTCATGTAGGCTTGGACAGCCGATGGGTTGGTAGCGTTCTGGCCGTAGCTCAAGCCTTGCTGGGCACCTAAATTACCGTAGTTCTGCGCCCCTCTAGCCAGACCAACTGCATCACTGCCATAACCGGCACCCATGCCGCCGTACATACCGCCGCCTTGGGTTCCAATGTTTGAACCCAATGCCCCATACCCAGCGCCTTGAGCACCGTACATGCCGCCGCCTTGAACGCCAACATTGGCACCCTCTGTGCCATAACCAGCGCCCTGCTGACCGTATTGCATGGCTTGGGGAGCAGTATCCATAGCGTACTGACCAGCATTCCCAGCCATGTAAGAGGCATTGAGATACTGCGTAGGAAGCTGCATGTTTTGTGCAGCCGAGTATGCAGTCTGTTGCTCAGGGCTAGGTCCAGCCACTGCCGCTTTAGCAGCGTCTTGTGGATTGAGCAAATTCCCATTTGAGTCATATTGACCGCCATAGGCTTGGAACTGGTTGAACCCAGTCATGTCTTTGTTGAAAATCTGCCCTTGAGCAGCGTTCAACATATTGGACGCATATGGTGCCAGATAGTCTGGGATATTGGAATTCGTTACCGTTGTTGACGTAGGTCCTGATGATGAGCCACTCATATGTATCCTTACAAAATTTTGGTGAACACTTTGTCGGTCATCTTGTATCCCAAATACTCAAACAATCTTGTATTGTCTAAGTGGACCTTCGTGTTCACAACTATCCGCTGAACCCCGCAATGCCGTAAAACTTGTTCGGCATACTGAAACAACTTAATCCCAATTCTGCCTTTACGGTACTCTTTCCTGACAAAATAAATGTCTTCAGTCGCCGTAACGCATGACTTGTAGTGTAAATGAGGTGAGATAAAAAAGATAATGTATCCAATCATCTCTTTATCATTCCTGACCGTTATGCACCTGAGCATCCCAGCTTTGGCTATCCTTTGATACGCCTCATAGTCTGGCTCAAGGTTGAAATCCTTTGTTACACACAACTCTTCATAATGCAACGGGAAGAGCTGCTCGAACTCTTCCAGAAACTTAAAAGCATCAACGTCTTCGTAGATGATCATGCTGGTAAGTATTTGTAAGCCTTGGTATCCGCTGCAATGTCCTTCGCCTTGGCTCGGGCATGTTTGATCCTGTCCATCATGGCGTACAGTCTCTTAGCCCCAGCGTCTGTGCTGCCGTTACCTAACTCAGACACAATACGAGCAGGGATAACAAACTCACCATCAGCCAAACGTGCTGGCTGCTTGTCGCCAATGGTCGCAGGGATGCCGTCACTCACGCCGTCACCGGGACCCTTCAGAAGTCGGCCACCATCCGAATAACCGCCAAGGTTGTACTTGTGTTCATGATGACCTTGCAAGCCGCCCTCTTTGGCCGTTGTTTCTTCTGGGCTGTTGGCAACAATATCGGCTGCCGCCTGTTGAGCAGCTGCTGCATGAGGAGCCATGTTAAGCGCACCCAAAGCATTGACCGCTGCCAAACCAGTTTTGGTAGGCATATGAGCATTAGCTTGAGCAGTCTTCAGACGTTTCAAAGCGGTGTTGTAAGCATCCAAGTTTTGTGTGGATGGATCTGAATCACGGTAAACAACATTCTCACGCGAGAATGTTGATTCTGGAATGTTCTGACGCTTAGTAATTGCTGCTAAACCTTGCATCATTTCAGAAATATCGTCACCGCCACTAGCCATGTGCATCACGCCGCCATGAGCTGCACCAGTCGCTGCGTTGTATGGATTCTGTGCATAGTTTACATACTGTGGCACATAAGGGGTAGGTGGTCTAACAGGCTGTCCATTAAAGTTAGGCGACAGGGTTTTCAGTCCAAAAGGATTGACCTGTTGCTTCACTCCGGGAACAGTAGGCTGTTGTGCCAGACCACTCAAAGCCGTCAAGCCCAGTGCAGCCGTGGCTGTTGGATTAGCCATAGCAAAGTCTTTTGCACCACTTAGTGAACCCGTGGCGTTACTAAGGCCAGCTTGAGCCATCTGTGTGGGTGTTGCACCCAACCCTGCATTTGCAGCGCCAGCTGAACGCACAAGACTTGATGGATCTGAGCTTTGGGCTACTGCATCTTTATAAGCAGAAATCTGATCAGGTGTCAGATTAGACATATTTGAAATCTGCTGAGTAGCAATTTGCTGCTGAAGAGGCAGTTGTTCAGTAACATCTAATTCAGGCGTACTGAGAGCCTGTTGAGATGCAGTTGCATATTGCTTGGCCGCTTCTTCGCCAGCCTGCTGAGTAATATCAGCAGCGCCAGTAGACACCAAACCGCCTGCCAAATTAGCGCCGCTCCATGCGCCAAGGCCAGCCATCAGGCCGTTCTTCAAGCTACCAGTGATAGCAGCATCACCAGCGCCAACGATCAGGCCAGTGGTCAATGGTGTCAAAGCACCGCCAGAAATAAGATCCAAGCCAACGCCAGCGATCATCGGCAGCAGATGGCTAAGGAAGCCAGCTTCTGGTAAACCAGTGTGAGGATTGAGAGTGAGTGAGCCGCCATGCTGTTGAGCCAGCTTTTGCAAAGCACCCAGCTCGCCAGTGGTCATGTGGACCAGATGGGTATCGTCACCACGGCCATGCTGCTCAAGATGTTTTGCAATTTTTTCTAGGCTCATTTTTGCCTCACTTAATTCAGGTTCAACATTTAAGGTTTTATTTTCAACACGTTGCTTGCAGACGTATCGTAATAAATTGATCCACTACGTAGATTAGACAAATCCGCTTGTGTTGGCAAGCTAATCACAAACTTATTTGGATGTGCGGGATCAGGCGCAATAAACGCCAATCCAGAAACTACATTTGTAGCGCCTACATTCGTAGAAGAAGCCGTCAGCGGACCGTTATTATCCAATTGATTGAAGTAGATCCGCAATAGCTGCATCAGATTATTCATCCATACAGGATCATATTCTTGTGGAGCCGGGAGTAGCCGTGGCGCTACTACGTTGGTATTTGCCATTACGCTCTCCGTCCATCTGTCCGTACATCAATTCTCGGGATGCCTACCTGCCACTGGGTTCCCAGCGTATTAGATCCCACCACCATAGCCATTTGACGGCCACGCACTCGGATATTGATCTGGGGAGTAAATTGTTGCGTCCCATAGAACGGCGTAGTGCTTGAGTAGGTCTGTGTGCTGGTAATTGTTGGCGCTGGCACTTGGATCGTGTAAGCGTTACCCGGATTCTGACGGGGCCACAACGTCATGTAGCAAGAAGGATTTGCCACATTCGACCCATCAAAGGATACATCAGGAACCATACGCCAAGCAAAACCATAGCGATCCCCATCACCAATATCAAAATCTCCAGATTGGATATAGGATTGGATTGCGGTTGCAGGGGTAGTTGTTCCATCGTCCACTCCTTGCTCTTGATAAATCAATGTGCCGTTTGACGCAGAAGGCGAGTAGCCTGTGGACATAGGACCGCCACGCAGAGGACTGTATGCCCAAGCTGTACGGGCTGCTACATATCCTGACGAACTACCTGCCGCATTACCAGCCGTATTCCCATACGCCCAAGAACCATCTAAGTAGTTGTATATAACGTAGCTGTCAATCGTATTAGAAGCAGCCGAGCAATAGAACCACCAAATCTCACTAAAGCCTTCATTCAAACCAGCAAAGAATTGAGCAGATTGAGTCAGATTAATGTTCTCAAAAACATACTGCCGCATGGCGCTAGGCAGCGTTTGCACAGCACCGTTGTACATGTAGAACTTATCAGTCCCCATCCAGAAGGCGGTGTTATTGGCAACGGCCACGCAGTTTTGAGAAAGGATCGAAATGTTCGACCCCATGATCTGGAAGCCCCAAACGTATGGTGGGCCAAGATACTGCTGAGAATAAATAGCCGTATCCGTGAACACCAGAATCTGCTGGGTCATCTGGATGGCAGTAATGATCTGTGAGCCTGTACTCAGGCGGTAGTTACCCGCTTGGTTAGTGGCAGCGGGATACCAAGTCGTAATGTTTTGCTGGTCAGACCACGAAATAAGCATCGGATCTTGGACGCCATTTCCCAGATTGTCCGTTCCATAAGCAATCACAAAACGAGATTGGTCTGAAACCAGCACAAAGTTAGCAATCGTTGGGCAAGCAGATGTACCTGTATCTGTATACCAATACGTAGTAGATATGCCGTTATTACCCACTTGCGTATTTGTATTAGAGGGCGAAAGCTGTTGGGCACGGTAAAACGTAGCAGGATTATTGTCGTCCAACACCCAGTAGTAAAGCGGACCGCCACGTTGGTTGAACACCAAGTTCTCGCCGTAGTTAGACTGACTCCAAAGCTGGATGCTAGAAGTAGTTACTGAAGAGGCAACTGAATATCCCCAAGTCGTTGAGGACGTTGAAGTCATCGCCTCAGAACCAACAGTCTGAGATACGCTTACAGAATAAGTCCCAGCGCCACCCGTAGTGCCTGATAGTTGCGCTGCAATCGTAGTGCCAGCCGCTACACCAGTTCCCTGAACGGTTTGACCAACGGCAATCTTTCCGGCAACTGAAGATGCGGTTAGCGTCAGACCACTTATAACACCAGTAAAAGCAGCGCTAGTACTGCCTGTTGTGTTAATACCACCCCAGCCGCCAGCACTCCAGCCCACAGGAGGTTGGTAAACATAACCATTTGGGTTAATTTGAAAAGCCGCTGTCGCACCTGAACCCCCGTTACCAGAGTCGCTGCTGTTGGCATTTACGCCAGCAGTGATTGTGAATTGAGTGTTATTAATAACAGTCTGGATCTGAAACTCAGCATTCAGAACCGTGGCAGTGATGTTGCCACCTAAAGATACTGCACCCGTAAACGTAACAAAAGCGCCGGGAAGCGCCAAGTTAGATGTAGACCCTGTGGTTACTTTAATTGAGGGTGATCCGCTAGTCGCTGTAAACGTACAAGCAACGGCAGAATATCCCAAACGCAAGGGGGTTACGTCATTAAAGTTACCGCCGTTGCCGCCTTGGATGTAGTACTTAGAGCTAGTACCCATACCCAGCAACTTAACGCCAACAATAGAAACCCAGTTGAATAATGAACGGGCAATACCCCAGAACTGGCCGTCAGACTGCTTAAGAGCCGAGGCATTGGAACCCGTATCCAGAACCCAGCCACCTATTTTTTCAGCATTTCCAGTACGAAAGCGAACGTTATTCCCAGCAAACCAAGTCTGCTTATCAGCCAATGCAGTGGTTTCTTTATTAATCCCCGGCTGAAACTTGAGCTTGATGAGTGGCATAGTTAGCTTAATATGTCCAATGCCTGCTTAGTTAAAGCAATGCGTTCGTTCAGGCCAATTGTGCCACCGTTGATGCGTCTTGTCAGCCCCTCCCAATTTTCAACCTCTGCCAGCGGATTACAGCCGTGCGTAGCCCAGAACCAGCCACCGCTCATGGCTGCATACATTGGTTGAGATACAGGAGCTGGGTTATGTACAAAGTCCATTCCAACAGACTGTCCAAAATGCCAGAAGTTGTCATGGCCGGTCAGCTGGACAATTCCTCGCCCGTGGTATAGCCACCCATCCCCAGATGCCTCATCTCGGTTTCCCATACGATTAGCGTAGATCCTGTTGGCAATACGCTGCGGCTGGTGTGCATACTGTTCAATCTCACCCAGCTTGAATTTGTGCCCAAATAAACGGTTTAGGGTGTCAGCCGAGTAGTTGAGATTCTCTTCTAACTTCTTAAAGTGGCCGGATTCATGAGAACATTGGCCGATAAATGCCGCCTGCTTACGAACGTCATCAATACCAAACTTGTTAAAAGTGGCGTTTAAAGCATCTACCCACTCAGGGCCGATGCCTAACCTATGGAGTTGCTGGGCATCAATCATTTGACCCCCGCATTTACTGCTGATTTTGTGGTGTTGTAGGTGTCGATGCAGGCGTTGAGTCTTGTGATGGCAAGGTCCCCTTCTGCTGCGATGGCTGCAATATCTTTAATAGCCTGTCGCTCAGTGTCGGACTCATTGGTTGTATTTCCTCCGGCAGCTCCGGCATCTGAACTGGCTGATACACCACAGGAGGAGGGGAAGCGCAGCTCGCCAGAGTCAATGCGCTTGTTAATACTAGCTTGCTTTTGAGAGATAGCATTTGCGGCCTTTCGGAGTGCTGCTGTTTTATCTTTGAGAGTTTTGGCTAATTCTGCTTCCTTGGCACGGGCCTCGGCGTTTAACCGATCAATCTCGGCTTTGTCTTCTGCCACACGGCGCTCATAGCCTTTATGGTCTGCAACAAAGTAACCCCCGCCAATAGTTAGAACTATGCCACCAATCTGCATCATCATGGCATAGGCAGCGATCACCGGCAGCAGTTTGGCAAAGTAACTTACCCCGTACAGAGCCAAGCCAGCAATCAAAGCCATGACTGCTAGGTAGTAAAACAATCCTTCAAAGAACCAACTAAGCATTTTTTGCTTCCTCTCTCGCTTGAGAGAGACGCTCTCGTTCGTGGTCCGGCTCTAATGTTGGCGGATTAACTGGTGCCGGTGGAGGCGACCAGCTTGGAGCCATCATGACCACAGGAGCCGGAGGAGGCGGTGGTGGAGGCGTGTATGCAGCCGTGTTGTTCTTGGCTGCGGTAATCATGTTAGAGGCTTCTGTCGTGATGCCTTTGGTCAAGATGCCACCAATGCCACCAACGATAAGAAGAACGATGTCGTTCAGCATCTTTGTGTAGGCTTGGTCGATGGGAGCCATCGCCTTCATAGGCTGAGTGACGAATGTCACCGAATACAACAACGCAATGGTGATAAACCCAAAGATGAGCGTCACCATGATGATGACAAACGCCCGAACTCGGGTGTCTATTTCATCGGCAGTTAACCGCTGTTGATCCGGGTGTCGAGTTAGGAGGGCTAACAGAATTTCCTTCAATTTTCTTCTCCAAAATAGGTGCAATCAAATAGTCAGGACAAGTCTGCGAAAACTCACATGCAGGCTTTTGGCACTGTGCATCCCCAAAGTGTTTGGGATCTTGGCAGTGGTAACGATATTCGTCACCGCAGCCGTTAATGCTTAGAGTGATGAACAGGATGGCTATTCTTTTTAGCATAGTCAACACTCTCCTGAACAAATAAGTAACCAACGTATCCAAGAACAACAACCAAAACTATGATGGCAGCAATAATGAAGAACTCTTCTTGCTCTTCCTTTTGTTTCTTGGCTCGGTCTTTAGCAGCTTGCTCGGCAAACTTGTCGGCCTGATCCATCTCGCCAGCACGGGCCTTGATCTTGTTCCAAACGTCAACCTTGCCAGCCTGCATGAACAGCATCTGGAGTTCAGACTCAAACTGACGGGTCTGCTCCAGTGCCATCTCAATTTCGATGGCTGCTCCCATGTTGGAAGCATTGCCAGATTTTTTAGCTGCGGTAACAGTCTTTACCGCTACATCTTTTGCAGTGAAATACCGACCCAGTACGGGGCCTAGAGACGCAACATCATCCACAGTCTGACTGGCCTGTTTGACCATCTTGACTGCTTTTTGGATGCCACTTAGGGCTAGGCCAATACTTACTGGGTCGAGCATGTTAATACTCAGGTCGCATTATTTCGTACAACAATGGTAGGCTCAGGAAGAACCTAAGCAGTGGGTCAAGACGAAACTGTAACAGTACCAGCATCAGCAGAAGTGAGATCGACTGATGTAGGGTCTGCCTCAGCCACAGGAACAGTAATTGTGGGGGTGGGATCAGCGGAAGGAGCTGGAGCAGGCTGTCCATTTTGGATCTGTGCTTGTGCGTTGGCAGATGTAATCAACTTCTGCAAAAAGGCTTGCATACCTTGAATCTTGGCTTCAACAGATTGAATGATAAAGCGCAGTTCTTCTTCTGTGTGATTGAAATTAAACATCATTAGTCCTTTTGTTTGTGCCGCTGTAGTCGGGGCAGCGACCTTCCCCTCATTCATACTACTAGAAATAGAAGGCAAATCAATGACCACACCACTATCCAGCGCAGTAGAAGTGGCATCACTATCCAAAGGCTCGCTATCAGCAATAGGAAGAACACCGCTATTGGAAGCAGGAATAACGTAGCCATCATCCCCAGTATCCAGTTCATTTGCGCTCCCAATAAAAGCTTTTAGCTTAGCCCAAAAACTCATAGTCTTAGACTCCAATTACAAGCCTCGGATAAATATTACAGATATCGAGTTGTTAAAGTTGTTTCCTGTTTCGATGGATTGTGTTGAGCCTGATGTTTGTGTGACAACCCCACTAATTGTTTCCGTGCCCCCACCTGTTAATACTCTAATAAGTGCGCTGGCAGTAGCTGTTGTAGTAACGCCGGAAACTAGTGGGATAGAGGTAATTTCTGCGTAAGAGCCTATAGCGCTGTGGTATATACCTACTGCCAAATTCGCACCGGAAGCCATCGAACCTGACGGGGTACACGCTGCCGAAACTTCAACTTGGTAGTATCCTGTAACGGGGAAATAGACCGCTCCAGCAGTGTATGAGTTGGTACTGTCAAACACCCTAGTGTTATAGAGCACTGTGACTGCGTTACCTGTAGGCAAACTATAACTACTACCAGAACTACCAGAAATAACATAGTAACGGAGCGCTGGGGCGCTAGTGCCAGCTACACCCATACCGCCGTAAAGGGTGCCAATTACATTGCCCTGCCAAGTTCCAGAAGCGATTGTGCCGACAGTTGTAATGGAAGAGGACCCCGCTGCTGGGGATGCGCCCAAATTAGCCAGCGCACCAGAAGAGGTAGTAGCACCAGTACCGCCACTAGCAACATTTAATGTACCGGCTAAAGTAACCGCTCCAGATGTCGCCGAAGATGGCGTAAAGCCTGTGGTTCCAGCACTAAATGTAGATACACCGCTACTACCACCAGAACCATTGGCCGCAGAAGTCACACGACCATAGTTATCCACCGTAATGTTTGCATTGGTATAGCTTCCAGAAGCAGAGCTTGTCTGCATACCAATCGTGACGTTGGTCGTTCCAGTTGTCGTAATTGGACCGCTGCCAGTAATAGAAGTAACCCCACTACTAGAAGAAGCCGCCCATGTAAAACCAGAGCCTGTCCATTGCAGATATGTGCTGGCCGTAGTGGGTGCAGTAATGAAAGACGTAGTTCCCGTGCCAGTTTGATAAATAAGCTGGTTAGCCGAGCCGCCAGAAATATTGGCAACAGAAGAAGGACCTACACTACTACCAGTCTTCACCCATGAGGAAGTAGCGGTGTTGTAAGCAATCGTGCAGTATTCGCCGTTGGCAATCGTCAAGCCACCGACCGTCTGGGCATAGCCGCCAGTGGTGCTATTGATGACCGTATAGGTCTTGCTCGATGCAGGCAGAGTTACCGTCTGGTTGGCAGTACGTGCGCCAGACAACAATAGAATGGCGTATTGGGCCGATGTGCTGGTCAGGTTTGTGCCCGTGCTGGTCGCTTGGGTTGTGGTCAGCACCACCGTGCCGTTGGTCGTGATATTTTGCGTACCGGCCACGGCAACGTCCAAGATGGAAGTAATACCGTTGTTAACGTCATCGCCCCAAGTACCCGCTTCAGTACCGTCCACAGGCTGGACCAGCGCCAGCAATGATGTGTAATTAATAGCCATAGTGCTTCCTTACTGTGTATCGTTGATGAGCACCCAGTTGGTTGCTTGGGCGTCATTAATTTGTTGCCAGCCGCCAGTGATATTGGAGTCGGCGGGTTTTACATTCTCCGCAATTGTCTCACCAAAGGCAGAGGCTTGGGTACTGCTGTCTGCTATCGTGACGTTCTCTGTGATGGAGAAAACCGATTGGATACTAGCGGATTCAGTCTCTGCAAGCCCAGCGTTTTCCGTCTGAGTCAGGAAGAACGCATTACCAATGACCCGTGTGTCAGCCATCGTGACTGCTTCGGTGATGCTGGTATTGATAACAAACGACAAAGTCTCAGAGTCGGCAGAGGTCAGACCTTCCACGATGCCTTCGTAGAACACATCCACTTGGGAGTTGGAGTCATTCATTGTTACGGGTTCTGTGTATGGAACCCCAAAGTTGGACTGCGTGGTTGTGGAGTCGGCAGCGCCAAAGTTTTCTGTTACGGTGACGTTGGCTATGTACGTATAGGTTTCCGTCTCAGCAGAGGTCAGCGCCTCAGTAATGGTGTACGGAATAAAGGCCCCAGCAGCCTCAAACTCCGCCATCGCAACTGCTTCAGTCTGGCTGGCGCTGGTGTTCCAATAAAAGATTTGGGAGTCTGCCATACCGATATTCTCAGTAATGGAGTTAGCATAAGCGTAGCTCTGACTATTGGAGTCGGCAGAAGTTAAACCTTCAACAATGGTTTCGTAGAAAACGTCAATTTCGGCATTGGTATCGTTGGACGTCAGCGCCTCAGTAACCGATACGGTGTAGGCAGTCCCCGCTAGGCTTGCAAACGGTGTCTGAGCGAAAGCGGAGATTCCAAACATGCTTATACCTCTACGGGCTGCGCCTCTTCATCGGCGGTTACTTCGTCAACCCATTCTTCAAAGCCGCATGTGCAAGGGCCGTCTTCATGAATAGCGCATTCTTCTGTGTGCATGATAAATCCCCCAAGTAGTCAAGAACAATATCAACATTCATTGCGTTCCAAGACGGGAAGCGCAGGTCATACTCTGTAGGCTCAACAAAAATCTGGTTGGTATTGCTAAACCGACCAGCCTTGATTGTATCCATCCAGATTAAAATGTCAGCATTAAATATGTCCCGCATCTCAGGCAGTGGGCACACAAAGTCACAAATAGCCAACTCATGCTGCTCTGCCAAGTCACTCATGCGGTGAGCCTGACGCAGCCTACCCTCGGCGGAGAAGTCCCAGTCGTTAAACTGCTCCCGCACCTTGTCGGCGTTGTAATGGGCGCATCCTAGTTCCCTTGCCAAAACTGTAGCAAGGGTGGTCTTACCTGAACCCGGCAAGCCCATCACTAGGATTTTCATCTCTGGCTCCTCGCAGGCTTAAACGCCTTGGCTTTGATACGAACTTGGAAACAAGTGTTATTGTATTTGTTCATTTCCAGTTCGGCAAAGTCTCTTGGCTTGCCTTGGATGTGAGCATTGAACCACGGCGTCAAATCATAAGCCACGTCCTGTACCGCCACGTCAATGCCAATCATCAGGCCCAGCGTAGATTCCTGACCACCGTTCTCGATGGTTTCGGTGTTTCTATGCTGGTTAAACATATCAATACCAAGCGGCGTGACCTTACGCACATGGGTGGCGTCATGATGGAAATTGTCGTGGTTGTGGTGGGGAACCGTAATATGGATCAATCCACCGTCTTTCAACACACGGTACAGTTCTTTCCAGACGCTAAAGTAAACCTTGGTGGTCTGCCCTAAATGCTCAAGGACATGATTCAGTACGATCTCATCGACCGAGTTGTCCTCAAAGGGCAACGGGGCTTCCAAGTCAGTAAGGACGTCAGGCTTACAATTTTCATCATTGTCTACGTTGACGTAACCCTCTAGCTTGTTATACCCACAGCCAAGGTTTAACTTCATTGGATGGCGTCCAACTGGTCGTGCGTAGTAGCAGCTTCAATGGCGGCAATCTTTGACTGTGCAGCGGCTTGCTCAGTGGCAACCTTAGCGGCGTCAAACGTAGAAGGATCACGGGCCATTTGTTGCAGCAATTGGCTAACAGCAAAGTTGGCGTTTTGAATCATCCCAGCCTTGCGGTCAGCAACGGGAATGTCAAACGTGCCGTACACGATTTCCACGGGGTTCTTGCTAATGTCGAACGTGTGGGCGGTGTAGCCTTGACGGTTAGCCACGATAGAGGGACGAACCTCTACTGCGTTAAACCAGCCAGCAGTACCCACTGGTTCGGGCGGGGTGGTGTCGATACATTGAACGACTTGATTGTTAACGACCTGTACGTATAAAGACATGATTTACTCCTAAAGAAAGTTAGTATTTAATTGCCATTCCAGTATCTGTGAGTGATGCTGTTTTTGGCAAAATTATCCAAGTTACGCCAGAACCAACTTGCTTTGGCGATGAATAAGCTGTTGTATTTCCCAAACCTAATTGCCCGTAAGATGGATCTCCCCAAACCCACAAAGTACCATTAGTTTTTATAGCTATTGAGCCACCGACAAGCGAAGATATATTTGACCAGTTAGTCAAAGCGCCGACTTGTTTAGGAGATGAGTAGTTTATTATATTCCCAAGTCCGAGTTGGCCGCTGCTATTTGATCCCCAAGTCCACAAAGTTCCATCTGTTTTAAGTGCAATTGTATTATTTCCAGTAGAAGAAATTGCTGACTTCCAATTTGTCAATGAACCAACTTGCTTGGGAGATGAATAGCTTGTTGTGTTACCCAAACCAAGTTGGCCTAAATAATTCTGACCCCAAGCCCATAAAGTTCCATCTGTTTTAGTGGCAATTGCGTTGGAATAATTTCCAGTAACAAATAACCAATTAGTTAATGCGCCAATTTGTACTGGAGAAGAATAGTTTGTTGTGTTTCCCGTTCCCAAAATTCCAGCAGTGTTTTTACCCCAAGCCCAAAGAGTACCATCTGTTTTAATTGCAAATCCACCATAATATGGTGCACTTACAGTTTTCCATGTAGTTAATGAGCCAATTTGTTTTGGTGATGAGCAATCAACCCCATTATTCTGTCCTAATTGACCATAGGCATTTGAACCCCAAGACCACATTGTCCCATCGGTTCTTATTCCTATAGAGTGGTATTCGCCTGCTGAAATATTTAGCCATGTAGTCAATGAGCCAACTTGAACAGGTGATGAATAGCTGGTTATATTTCCAAGACCTAATTGGCCGCCGCCTCCAAATCCAACAGTAAAATTCTGCCCCCAAGACCAAAGAGTGCCGTCAGTTTTAATGGCTAAGGCATGACCACCGCCAATCGTAATTTGACTCCAAGTATTTTGAGATCCTACTTGCGCTGGGCTTGATGTTGAATAAGTTGCAATATTTTGTCCAAGTGTCCCTAAAATTTTTCCCCCGCCTGTGCCGCCATTAAGACCCCATGAGTACAGGTTACCGTTGTTTGGAACTACAAAAGGCCAAGTCCCCGCACCCTTAGCCGCGCTAGCAGCGTTCAGCTTCCAGATGCCGCCGTATTGTGTGTATGGGTAAATCGTATATGGCATTTTCTACCCTATTCCAATTGTATGTTGTACTGTAGATATGGAACTCCAACTTGTCAAAGAACCAACCTGTTTGGGAGAAGAATAATATGTAATTGTTCCCAATCCAGATGAGCCAGTAATGCTTCCTCCCCATGACCATAGAGTTCCATTGGTTTGAATTGCTAAAGTTACATAGGCACCACATGATACTTGTAACCAGCTCGTCAAAGATCCAACTTGTTTAGGACTGGAATAATAAGTTAAATTTCCAAGCCCTAAAGCTCCATTTATACTATCACCCCACATCCATAATGTGCCGTCAGTTTTAATTACGGCAGACATAAAGCCATTACCATTTGTGGCTAATTTTGACCAATTTGTTAAAGCTCCGACTTGTTTTGGAGATGAGTAATTAGTCCTATTATTTAGTCCTAACTGTCCTTCTAAATTTCTACCCCAAGACCAAAACGTACCATCAGTTTTAATAGCAATTGTCATATTTCCTGATGACAAAACATTAGACCAATTTGTTAAAGCCCCAACTTGTTTAGGTGAAGAGTAGTTAGTTCTATTGCCCAAACCTAATTGACCATACGCATTATAACCCCATGACCATAATGTTCCATTGGTTTTAACAGCGCACATAAATGCGTCAGCGGATGAAACATTTGCCCAATTAGTTAACGAACCAACTTGTTTAGGAGATGAATAGTAAGTTCTGTTACCCAATCCTAACTGCCCATTTGGATTTGACCCCCAAGTCCATAAAGTTCCATCTGTTTTTATTGCCGCTGTCACGCAATATCCACCAGTAACTGAAAGCCAATTAGTTAATGCACCAACTTGTACTGGAGAAGAATAAAAAGTGGAGCTTGTTCCAAGCCCCAAACCTCCAAGATAATTATTACCCCAAGCCCATAACGTCCCATTAGATTTAATACCAAATGATGAATTTGAAGCCACAACCGCTTTTGACCATGCAGATAAAGATGTTACTTGCTTAGGGGACGAATAATTTGTTGTGTTTCCAATCCCTAATTGACCAATGTTGTTTGCCCCAAAAACATAAAGTGGGTAAATAGTCGTACCTGTAGGCGCAACAAGGGTGTTTAGCCCTGGGTCTAAGTATGATGCGCCATATCTGTAACTCACGATACCATCCTTAATTCAACTTTATTTGCGTTCAGGCGTTCTTTGATCTTGTTAAATGGTGCTTCCCACTCACCAAAGACCTCTTGGCGGAACAAGGTCATGCTGTCGTAGTACGGTGTCTTCTCGCCGTCAATGGCGTACAAGTAATAACCCATCACTGGAATCACCACCCATGTATCAATGCCCATCGCCGCCGCCATGTGGCTCACAGACGTACACGCACTAATCACCAAATCACAACTAGCAATCGCAACCTGCGTATCCTGCCATGTGTTCAATGGTACACGCTTGACCCATGTCGGACAAGCGTCTGCACCCTCATCACGCTGCAAAGATACAAACTCT
>Ga0208388_1000060_pt1 | contig 34699 bp, 63 predicted proteins | sample CryBogCBH18Jul07_FD_185511 | JGI IMG/M metagenome (GOLD analysis project Ga0208388, IMG submission 185511) | Freshwater microbial communities from Crystal Bog, Wisconsin, USA - CBH18Jul07 (SPAdes) (version 2) | ecosystem: Environmental > Aquatic > Freshwater > Lake | place: Crystal Bog...
AAGGGCCTGTTGTATGCCATTGGTACATACGCTCCCACAGCTGTGATAGCTAACGGTGATATATTTGACGGAAGTTCAATCAGCAGATACCCCAAAATTGGCTGGAGCAAGACACCCAGCGTAATAGAGGAACTAAAGGCTTGCCAGGCTTGCATGTCAGAGATTGAGGAAGTAGCCAAAGCAGCCAGACATAATGTGCGCCTGCTCTGGCCTCTGGGCAACCATGATGCAAGGTTTGAGACATATTTAGCTGCCAATGCGCCCCAATTTGAGCACACCACAGGATTTAAGTTGTCTGACCATTTTCAGAAATGGAAAAAATGCTGGTCCGTTTGGTTGAATGATCAAGTAATAGTTAAACACCGCAATAAAGGCGGAGTACATGCAACGCATAACAATACAGCTCAATCGGGTGTAACAATGGTTACAGGCCACTTACACAGTCTTAAAGTTACACCTTACGTTGACTACAATGGCGTTCGATATGGTGTGGATACAGGCACTTTAGCAGACATATATGGCCCACAGTTTGAGAATTACTTAGAGCAAAACCCTGTTAACTGGCGCTCTGGTTTTGCAATACTCACATTTGTTAATGGCGTTTTATTGATGCCTGAGTTGGTAATGGTACATACACAGGACACCATTCAGTTCAGAGGCGAAGTTATTAATGTAAAGCAATATTAGATAACCTAGCGGGGATTTTCACCCCGACCTTCCCTTTATCAATGGGATATTCTAAATATTAAATTACAAGGTTAATCTTTACTCCTCGTCTTCTTCTTCTTCGTCATTCCAAACGATTTCGTATTCTGCCTCAGACTCAGCAACCATTTCAGCTACAAAAGCCTGAATTGCAGCAATAAACTCAAAGTCTGCTGACTCAACTTCTAATTTGAAATCTTCGCCTTCAATAACAAGATTGTGATACATTTACATTCCCCATATTCATTTGCAAAATTGCTAGTAAATCTTAATCGGGTTTTGTGAAAGTTTCATTATCTTTAATTACAAATATTTCAAAGTATAAGTACAACAAAAGAATTATAAAGAATGTAAATGCACCCAATAGTAGTATTGACACAATCGTCAAGATATTAAGCATTTAACCTCTTTTAACTTTTGAGTTACACCATCAAAGATAAATTCAACATTTTGTGTGCCGTATTTAGAAAACTCTAAGTATTCCCCAGTAGTTTTTTGATTAAAAATAACATTGGCAGATATGGCAAAGTCCTGCGGTTCTGTCTTAATTCTAAATTGCACAGACCCATTAAAGTTTGGGCAAGCGCCATACACTTCTATCCAGCCATTTTTTGGACTGTAATACTCGATCTTTTCACCGTTTGCCCATGCCACTATTACGTCATAATTTTTATGTTTCATTTACTTTGTGCCTTTCTTAATATTGCGTTAGCAAATTCATATATACCATTTGTTACATTTTTTCCAATACCAGGTTCAGGACTAAAAGTTTTAAACCATTCTTTTTCTATTTCCTCATCTGTCAGACTCATCCATTCTTTAGGCTCACCCTGCTCTTGCTTTGGCGCATTTTTAGTCATTCTTGTCCCCTTGCTTGTAAAGAGTTTGTATAAATGTCTTGTAATTGCTTTGAAAGTTTATTTGAGTGATATGCCATTAAATCCATCAATCTATTTACTGACTTTACAAAACCTGTGTCCCTTCTGGTCATCTGTCTGCGCCATACCCTAATCTTCATTCTTGTCCCCTTGCTCTGATGGCGTTTGAATCGCTTGTCAATGAATATGAATCATGTAATTGCCGAAGTACAGCGCAAAACTTCTCACGCTCTTTTTCTGCTATTAGTTTCGCAAATTCGTATAAAGGACTCATATTTATGGCTGGATTATTCCAACCACATTTTTTAGCCATATCAATTATTTCTTCTTTAGTCATTCTTGTCCCCTCTTTCTTTTATCAACATAACCACACCAACACTTCTGATTCGGCATAAGAATCTTTGGCTGAGCCTTTGGCAAACGAATAGTGCAATCAGGGCATGGCATTCCTAAACGATCTTTACGTTCTTTCTTGTATTCTTTCCAATCTTTCCACACTTCAGCCATATCACCCATTATTTACCCCTTGCACGAATAGCTTGAGCACAAACTAACTCAACCCTTAATGTGTAGTAATCGCTTATGCTATCCATAGCATCACACACCTTTGCACACGCCTCACGTTCATCTTCAGCAATAGCATCAACAATTGTGCGTACCATACCTTCGCTAAAGTGTTCCAAAAGTATTTGTACCGCTGTATCTTTAGTCATTCTTGTCCCCTTCAAAACATTGCTTGACGTTTAGGCATACATTGGACATCAATAATAATGTCCGACATCATGCCTGAGATCATGCGTTTGCTCATTACTGGAACTGGGCGCATACCTCCAGCTTCGCACTCCATTGAGGCTTGTATAACCTCATTACGGCTCATCTGCTGCGCTTGTGGATCTACACGAATAGGCACAATCGGAGGGTTTGTGTAAGTAGGCTGTACTGGCGCATCTAATCTTGGCGCTTGAGTTGCACAACCAGCTAATAAAAGTATTGGAATTAAATATTTCATACGACCGCCTTTAATATACGTTGATTTCTGCCACTAGATCCTGGGCGCTTTTTGAATGTGTCTATCACCAAGCCTTTGCGCATAAGTGGTCTAAGCCTGGGAGATATTGAGCTTGGCCTTACATTAGGCAAATGCTTTTCTAATTCCTCCAAAATACACCCTTCAGGAAACGCTTTAATGGCATCTAGTACAACTTTTTCCATGTTGGTCACATCAATGCTTAGGGCAGCTTCTTTGGATGTATCAGGGTCTGTTGCCCTAGCAAATCCACGACTAACCATTTCACTCAACTCTTGAAATATATTAAATGTTTTCATAATTTACCTTTATTTATCTTAATTTAAAAAAATGGGCGGTCCGCATAAAGCAGCGTTTTCCATTTTCCAACAACTGACGAAGTAGTTATTTGACATGAGGCGCTAACCCTCATTACCGCCCTAAACTTAGAAACCTATGTCATCTACAGGCTTTTTCTCTCTTGGCTCATTCAAGTATGCCCATCCAGACCAAGCAGGCTCACACACAGGAATGGTGTCAATCTTTAGCATCGGACCGTTTTTTGTCTCAATAATGGACCCAATTCGCTGATAGCGGTTCTTTTCTTGACCATTTTGGTCTTTGTATTTACCCACTACAGCTGTCACTTCTTGCGTTACTTTAGACATTAATTTTCCTTAATTTTTCTACTTTTTCGTTTACTTCTGCTAAAAACATAACTACTTCATTCTGCAGTTTCTTTGCGTAATCCTCGTCCAACTCGATGCGCTGCACAAAGAGCTGCAGGTTTTCTGGCAGTCTTGGATCATAGCTCACAAAATCGCACCACTTACGACCAGTACAAACCATTTGCCAAGTCATTTGAGTAATGTATTTGCTTGGTACTTTTTGCGCCAATAGTGTATCTAAGTGCGTACTGGTGTTGGGGCATTTGATTTCTATGAGGCCTTCACTTCCAACCAAACCATCGGGAGATGCACCAGCTTGTTCAATCATTGGATGCACAACAAACCCAACCTGGTTGACCATTTCGCCAGTTTTCAGCTCGTACTGCGCCCTGGCTAGTGGTTCTGTCTCTGTGCCCCATGCCATTGCAGCATTTGAGTAAGATTCCGCAGGCTTGCCAGTCAAAATCTCACAAATAAGTTGCGCCTCATAATTGGCACGACTGGCAGAGTAACCTGACTTTGTCGTAGCAATTACGTCCGCAACTCTGGATGCCGTTACTTTTCCGCAGCGAATAGCAAACCATTCGTCTGTGCCTTGCTCAATATCACTCATCAACACCCCCATTTATGCCCCTAGGCTCAATCTTTTTAAACTCACGCTCTACAAGCATTGCATCTGCAACTTTGTAGGACAATTCAATAACATCTTTGTTAACTGTCTTGCGACCAAAGATAATACCGATAAGGGCCTGGCTTGCAAAATAGTCTCTTAAATCAAGTCTAAAAATGTTTTCTTTCATTTTTTACTCCCAAGTTTCTTTTTGATTTCGTCTTTTTTAACAATAAGTTTCTTTTGCCACTCTTTATCCCCATCTGTTGCAGCAATAGCTTGCACAAATGCTTTTTGTAATGCCTCAATGGTCACGCACTCCTCAAACAGCGCCATGTAATCCAATAATTCAGATTCGTTAACCGTAGATTCAGGTTCTTCACCCTTCGGTACATCTTCACCAGCGTAAATATATAGGCCAATACCATGCAAGGCCAATGATTTAGTCATACAGCGCATGATGGCAGTATTGATCTGAAACGCATCTGGGTTAAGAATAGCCTTGTTGCGGTGATCCATTACTGGAAGTTGGCAAGTCATATATTTGCCAAACAGCTGGGTAGTCACAAACACCATAGCTGTGCTATTGATTTCCATGAAGCACTTGCCGTTGAACATTTGTATATCCCAGGTTGCAGCAGGATCGGCCTCTAGTGCCTTCGCCCATGCCCAAGCCCAGCTAAGGTATGTAAGGTTACCTTTGCGCTCTGTGTGGTCGTTTACGTTAAGTTTTAATAGGTCATTGACGTTCATAGAACCCCCAAGTAACCAAGAATAATAATAACAACCGTAATGATTGCTGCAGCTGTAATAACGATCTTGTCTTCTTTGTCCATAGTAGTCTCAAAATTAGGTTGTGGTGAATCTGGGAATGCCTCTGCTAAAGTGCGAGGAAACTTGCGAGTTGTGTCATTCATAATCTGACTCCTCACAAAGTTCACATCCTGGGTGATCAGGGTCACGACAGTCTGGGTTGTGACGTAGGAGGTTGTACCTAAGAGTTTGAAAGTTGACTGCAGCTTGTAGTGCATCAATTTCGTCTTGTATGCTGGGGTCAAAATAATTTCTATCATTCATAATTTTCCTTAATTTATCTAAACTTACTTGATATCAGTTGTGTGCTGATGATTGAAGTATAGTATAAATTTGCATAAAGTAAACAACTTGTTTAAAAATAATACACAATTTGTTGACTATTTGCTGTTTTTAACTAAAATACAACTATGAACACAAATATACAAAACGACAAAGATTTAATTATTCAATTGGGCGGTTCAAGCGTTTTAGCTAAACATCTTAATTTAAGTAAACAAAGAGTACACAATTGGATGACTAGAGGAATACCAGCTTCTATTAAATTGGCATATCCAAAAATATTTCTAAAAAAACCAAAAAAATGACTAAATATTGCCATGTTTGTGAAAATTTAATATTAGAGCCTGGTTGGTTAAGTACTGCCTGTTATCTTTGTGGGCCTGGTTACGAATTAGGAAAGAATAGGGCACATTCTGCAGTACACCAAGCTATTAAAAAAGGTAAATTAAAACCTGTATCAGAACATAATTGTGTTGATTGTGGTAAAAAAGCAAAATTTTACGATCATAGAGATTACAACAAACCTCTTGATGTTGTTCCTGTATGTCATAGTTGTAATGGTTTGCGAGGTCATGGAATAGCTCTAGATATGAAAAATGTAAAAATTAGAAAAAATAAAGAAAGAAAAACAGAAAAAACTCCAAAATTAATAATTACAAACCCTTTTTTACAAAGAAATTGTGTATAATCCGATCATTGCAGTCGAACGCAATGACTTAGCCACTTAGATAAGTATCTTGTCCCTAACGTGAAAAACGAGGGGAGTTCGACCAAGGTACTTTTTTAAGTGGCTTTTTTATTGTGCACAGCAATCGTACCCCACACGGAGCAGAGCGTTTGAATGGACGGCTTGGGACAAAACACCGCACTCTGATACACCCCAGAGCAAAACGTGACCAGACTTGATTTAGGTACTGGTAAAGCAATTGGTAACTCAGGTGGAATAAACTAGGCCAGTTGTATAAGCGAATAAATCCGTCAAGCGCACTTGGGCTTTTTGTGTAGATAACTTAAGATTAATTATGATGAATAACAATATAGCTGGAGAGGGAATGGTACTATCCACCCTAGTAGAACCTATGGAGAAACAAGAAATGACATTTGAAGATTTTTGGAAAGCCTGGCCCAAATCAACTCGCAAGGGCGGTAAGTCAGAATGTTTAAAAAAATGGCAGAAATACTACTGTGACGCTTGTTCAGACCAAATAATTAAACATGTGGAATGGATGAAGACTACGAATGATTGGCGCAAGGATAATGGCGCTTTTATACCAGCTCCCTTGGTTTACCTTAACCAGCAGCGCTGGGACGGTGCAGAGATACCTGAAACAAGCGTAATGGTCCAAGAACGTGATCCTTACCTGGTTAAACTGGATGAGGAACGCAAGAATTTTGTGCCCATGCCTGAGCACATTAGAGAAAAAATTAAGGGGATTGGTCGTGGAAATTAAAACAATATGGCAGCCAGTACCGCCTTGGCCTGAAAATGCAGAGCTTTTAGAAGCAAAATACGGTATTAAAGAACGCTTGCCTAAAGTAAAAGAATCTTTAAAACACGAAATGCCCAGGCTTTACAAGGCGCTTGGCTATAGAAATACCAATGCTATGCGCAAATGGATTGTCAAAGATGGACCAGTTTGACGAAATGTACGATGATACTGTAGAGCTGTATGCGCACCTGGCGCAGCAGCCTGGCTGGGTTGAATTTATTCGAGATCAAGTCAAGCAAAAGATGCAAAGTAACGTATTATTTACAAGGTTAGCGGAAGACGTAAAAAATAAGATACAGGAACAAAAAAATGCGCAAAGCAGCTCGTAGGGACGTAGGCGAAAAAGATATAGTCGAGGCGCTAAGGGCCAGAGGCGCAACCGTCTATTACTTGGACGATCCCTGCGATCTGTTGATTGGATACAACAATAAGACCATGCTAATGGAGGTAAAGAACCCCAACAGCGCCTATGGAAAGAAAGGCTTTAACGAAAATCAACAGCATTTTGCTGAAAACTGGAAAGGAGGACCGTTTTGCCTGGTTGATTCGCCAGATAGCGCTTTAAGAATGCTGAACCTAATGTTGTCCTAAGTTTGTATACATTTTTGCATGAAATTTAAATTAACTTCGGAACCGCAGGCCAGAGCGCTGATGGTCCGCATTTGGCCTAAAGTGCTAGAGGCGCTCAATAGCGGTAAAGAATTAACCATAGAAATTATTGATGCAGTTCGCTCTAACGATCAAAATAAACTATATCACGCAATAATTGCAGAGATTGCAAAGCAGGCCAAGCATTTGGGCGCACAATGGGATGAGGAGAGTTGGAAGCGCTTTTTAATAGACCAATTTGCCTCAGAAACAGGGCTTGCAGGCGGTAAAGTCGTGCCGAGCTTAGATAGTCAGAGAATTGTTCAATTAGGTATACAGTCTCGTAAATTTACTCAGCAACAGGCATCGCAATTTGTAGAATGGTTGTATTGCTGGTGCGCAACAAATGGTATTGAATTAGATGACACCAAACCCCAAACGTGAATATATCCGCAGTCGTAAATTGCTAGACAATTGCAGATATTTACATTGCCAGATGTGTGGCGCAGATGATGGGACTATTGTCGCAGCGCACAGTAACCAAGGCGCACATGGTAAAGGCAAAGCAATTAAAGCAGATGACAATATGATTGCTGCGCTTTGCTATATCTGCCATACAGACCTGGACCAAGGCTCAATTTATAGCAAAAAAGAAAAGGAACGCTTTTGGCAAAGAGCACACCTAAAAACGATTTATAGGCTTCATGAGGCGAATTTGTGGCCTGAGAATGTGCCAGTACCAGAAACCTATGAAGCCTACCGTAAAAGCCTTATTTAGCTTCTGGGTGAGCCTTATCCATTGGCAAGTGCTCGTGCTTCTTTAGCTTGTCCTCAAGCCTGTGCAACTCGTGCTCAGTTTTCTTTTCGTGCTCACGCAAAACCACATAATGCGATTTAGTTGATGGATAAGATTTACCTTCGATTTTAAAATTGTTCATGCTATTGCATTGCCTTCTTTAAGTTGTGCTATTGTTAAACCGCCTGTGTACTGAAAGTGCGCTAATTCCTTAAACGTCTTCCAGGCACCAGCCCACTCTAATCCGTTTTCCTGCCCAATCCTGCCTACTTCGGCCCAAACTGGATGTGACCCATCCCAGTCTGGCTTGCCATTAACCAAAGGCACAATATCCACAGCGCACCGATGATTATGAAAAGAATCACCTCCTCTGGCGTTTGTGACAATCTTGCCCTCAGTCGTTCGCCCTTGCGCATAAAGTGCATCCTGACTAGCGTTATCCCTGTATGTAGAAGTGACCAAAATATCAATGCCTGCAACCTGGCAAGCCTTGATAAAATTCTCAACTCTTGTTTTAACATTAGGAAGTAAATCATCTAGATTTCTAGAATTAATCATTTTGCCATTAAAGAATTATGTAGCATCTCGTCTTTCTTTTGACTACCAGATGAACTACCAAAATAAAACGCAATCACGCCAGTCCAAGCAGTTGACAGCGAACCCAACATAATCATCAACTCGTCAGACTTTGTTACCTTGTCTGTCATAAGCGCATACAAAATACCAAAGAAACCAATTGTAATTCCGCAGGCCAAGAATGGCGGTATCCAGCTGTGTGTAGCAGTTTGCAGCGCTCGAGCTGATGCACGGTCTTCAGTTGCTAGTTTTTCAAAGTCTAAGTTAAGTTCTTGCGCCTTAGCTTTCAATGCAATCTCAGCTTGTTGAACCGCAGCAATCTGGTCTGCAGTTAACTTGTTAGATTCAAGCATAGTCTTAGCATCATCTTGAGACACACCTAAGACTTTAGACACCGCCTCATACGCCAAACCACCAAGCGGTCCACCGATGGCAGTAAAAATTGTGGGCGCTATACTTTTTAACCAGTCCATATCATTCCTTACAATACTTAGGCCAATAGCCTGTTTGACGAAAAATATGCTCACATTCTACATTTGTCGAGTCTTCATAGTAATGTTTTAAGAACATGATGTGCCACTCTTGTCCGCTTTTCTTGCTTTTGTAATCAAGATTAATCTGATACATCAACGCTGCAATTGTAAAAAAAACCACGAAGACCGCAATACAGATTGCAATTCTAAGATTCCATCTCTCCAAACTTTCACGTTTTCTTCTTTGGTTAGCTTTGTCTTTTTTTTTAACTTTTCATCTAAAAGTTTCTGTTGGTTTTCTAGCTTTGTTCTTTCAGCTATAAACTCTGTCCAGACTGCTCCAAGCTCAGGCGGTGACTGATACACCAACATCTGCCTTAAATCGTACTCAGCTTGTTCTAATTGCTTTTTTCGCAGTACATTCTCTAATGCAATAGACTGTATTGACTTGCCCTTTGGCGGATTTAATTTCTGCGCTTCAGCATGTTTGTGCGCCTGCTCCTGGTGATCAAAGAATGATCCAAGCGCTCCACCCAACTCATTAACAATATTGACTACTTCGCCACCAGTAGCTTTGATTTCTTTGTAGGCTGCAACTCCGCTTTTTACAGCAGAGAATGCCATCATTGCTAATGTAAAAGGATCAATTTTACTTCACCGTAAGGTAATGCGTTAAGAATCCAACCAACGAACTAACACCAGACACGACCATCATGCCAACCCAAAACCCACCTTTGGATCTATTGGCAAGCTCAACCAATTGGCAAACAGATGCCTCAAGTTTGTCGATTTTCTTTTCAAGAGTTTCAACGGTTGCGACCAATTGGCCGTACTTAAACATGTCAATTGGTGAATCGGTACTCATGGTTTTCCTATGTCAGATAGTTTTACGCCTGCGCCAGGTTTTAGCGCTTCTTTGGTTGCTTGTTTAATTGCTCTATTTTGCAATGCTTCTCTACCCATAGTTCCAATTGGCACAATGTTGGCAGTTGTGGCGTTTAATGCTTTTTCTAGTCCTGATGCTGCCAAAGCCTTTGCACCAGCAACAAATGTATTGGATTCGTTAACAAATGCGCCCCTTGGCCTAGATTCAACGTATTGACCAGTCTTAACCAGATTGCGAATCATTTGGGAATCACCACCAAATAACGCATCTAATTTGCCGTCAACATCCATTTTATTAATGGCTTTGTTGAATTTAGCAGTAGAGAAATTACCGCTTGCATCTGTGGCTTCACGGGTTAAATAATCTAATGTGCCAGAACGCAAATGCTCAATGGCTTGTGGATTGTCTTTTAAAAGATCAAGTGAATTCTGGAAATCCGCATTCTTGGACCGTACAACAAAGTTTTGTATAAAATCTTTTGTATCTGCTTTGCCATTAACAACTTTGTTATATAAGTCGTTTTTGTTTTCTAATTCAAAATCATATTTAGCCAAACTTCTGGCGTTGTCTGCTGCAGTCTTAAGTTCAGCGGTTGCGCCAGGCATAGGTATATCTTCTAATTCTTGTCTAACAACGCTTAACGCATGGCGCACGTTGCCATCATCTGTGGCCCTTGATGCTTTGGCAATTTGTGTACGCAAATTCTCAAAATTGTCGAAATTCATTTCTTTTTTGCCGCTTGCGTATTCATCAATCCTACGCTTGAACACTTCAGGCAAAAACTCAGATTCTTCACCCTTAGACAATGCGGACAAAGCATTTTTACCAAATGTCTGCGCATCAATTGGAAACTTTCCACCACCTAAATCTTCTAAATTCTTATATGCTGATTTTGTGGCCTCAACATTGTTTTTCTTAATGTCATTGACAAAACCAATAGCATTACCAGCATCATCTACATAATCTGTGGTGAATACATTAGGCGCAGTTCTTTCCTTAATAGCTTGCGCATTAGCCATTAAATCTTTGTTCTGCTGGTTGAAATGCTCAACATATTGCTCTTTTATGCCACGCTCGTTGCGTTCCATAGAAATAATATTGGGGTCTTGCAGCGCTTGGCCCTTAGTCAAACGCACAGGAATTGGCAAAGAATCAGCTTCTAAATGTCTAGCCAAAGCATTAGAGTTTAGATCGGCAGGATTAACTGTTTTAAGTTCTGCAGCAAGCTCTGGCGTAGCACCAGCAATAGCTTGTTGAAGCACAGACTTGTTAACAGTTTGCGCAGCGCCTGCGTTTTGTGCTCCAAGAGTTTGGGCAACAGGTAATGTAGTAGGTTCTTTTTTAAGTTGTTTAGCAGCTTGAAATGCCTCATTAATCTCGCCTGCAACAGGTTTTGCACTTGGCACTTGTCCTAGTACCTCTGGCAATATTGGAGGCAACTTGGAGGCCTCAAAAGCCTTTTGTAGGTTAGATATATATGCCTGGCCTTGTGGCGTTGATGGCTGATAGCCAGGATGTTCTTGTAAAAATTTAGATGCAATCTTTTCTGCTATTGGCGCAGGCGCTTGGCCTGTTTCTATTGCTTGAGGTATACTTTGAATAATTCCCTTGGCTCCAGCAACCAAAGGCATAACTACGCCTGAAGCTGCAGCAAGACCTGCTTCACCCAGACCAGTAAATATGTCCTTGGCTTTTTGTCTTTCCTCAAACGCTTTGCCAAGCAATGATTTTTCTGCCTTAGTTTCTTTTGCTGCAGGCTCATTACCCACGTCAATTGTGTCCCACAAACTAGCCAAAGACTGTGTACCCTTGGCGCTTGGAATCACTTGAACGTGAACTGCATCATTTGCAATTGGGCGATGCAAACCAAACTGTTTAAGAAAATCCGTAGGAACGCTAGAATCAATATCTACTGCATCCCCAGTTTCATGTGCGCTGGTGCCTGGCCTTGCAACAGGATACTTATTAGGCTTTGATGCTAATTCAGCTTGTTGCTCAAAAGTTCTAAACCCGCTAGTCACAGGCAAGTCTTTGCCAAATTGCTTTTTGTAGGCATCTTTAGCTTCTTGCAGGCGACTACTTAAATCGGGTTTTAAACCTGTTTCGTCAGAATCCCAAAGTTCAGCGAGTGTTGGCATTATTTTACAATTCCTAATTCTCTTGCTTTATCTAGTTTTCTCTTAAATTCAACTCTTTCATCAGCAGACATATTCTGCTTCATTTCTTTAACTTGCTGCGGAGTCATTTCCTGCAACAATCTAAAATCATTAACAGCTGAGAAATCTAATAGTTTCTTTTGCAATGTTAATGGGTCATTTATATGTGGCTTAATAAAATCAGCTTTTGCTTTTTTAATTCTTTCTTGCGCTATTAATTGATTAGATGCGTCTTTAATGGCTTCAAGGTTCATTTTCTTATTAGGATTTGCAGCCTCAGCCAAAGCCCTTGCAGCATCAGTATTGCCACCAGTAAGCGCAAGTAAAGCAGAGTTTTTAGCCAATACATCTGTATTTGCTTTTTCTAGTTCATATGCAGGTATTCCTATTGCATTTGCCAATCCAGCAGCAAACTCTTTTCTTGATCCACCAACACCAGTAAATGACTTACCAGCCAATTCTTTGATATTTTGCAACAAACCAATTCTGCCCTCTGCCGTTTGCGCATCAGCAAATGTCTTTTGTAGATCCTCTGTGCCAAGCCCTGCATTTGGAGGCAAAGCACTTGGCACAAACCCTGGTTGGCCTTGTGTGCCAAGATAACCAGGTTGCCCTTGTGGGTTGATGGTTGGAGTTGTTGGAGGCAATACGTTTTGAATTGCAGGCACTTTACCAGGCCCACCGCCTTGATATGGTGATTGATAGATAGGCACTTGCATTTGACCAGTATTGATGTACTGTGCAGGCGCATTGACCTGACCAAACTGTTCTGCATTTGTACCAGCTTGTTGCACACCATTCTTAATTAACTGATATGCTTCTTTTGGATTTTGCTTTACAGTTTGAATTAAATTATCGTGAATTTTGCTTTCGTGCATTGGAATACCAAGATCTTCTATGAAAGTTTTAGCTTTGTTTAGCTTTTCTTCCATTTTTTTAGAATTACCAGATACAAAATCTGGATCTGTCAAAAGACCACCATATACGCCACGAGCAATGTTGGCATAATGGTTTGTTACATCTACACCAGTTTGATCTGCAACTAATTTCAATCTTTTAGCTTCAGCTTCTTTAGATTCAATAGATGGTTTTAATGTTTTTTCTGCTAGTTCTGTTTCTGCTGTAGCTTTACGCAATGCTAAAGGATTAACTGATTGCGCTTGTTGTAATTCTAGTTGAGCTTTTTGCAATTGCAATGGATTAAGTTGTTGCGCTTGTTGCAATGCCTGCGCACCTTGCGCCATGCCTAGCATTTCAGCTAAAGATGTACCTTTAACTGGCGTTGTTACTGGTGGTTGAAATGATGCTATTCCCATGTTAATCCTTATGCTTGTACAGAACTTGCATTTACGCTTGGCGCAGTATTGTAATTACCACCTTGATTTGCAGGATTTAGAAGTGAAGCCAAAATTGCACCTTGACCAATACTGTTATATCCTTGCGCTTGTGCTGCCGCACTTCCAACTTGTCCTGCAGCACTAGCATTAGCAGCGCCAACTCCAAGGTTTGCAATGTTTGTGGCATTACCTGTGGCAAGGTTAGAAAGTCCTGATACTGCATTTTGACCAATATTTGCTATACCAGATAATCTGTTATAAATATTTTGTTGTTGATTTTGGTAATTGTTAAATGCGTTTTGGTACGCATTAGAAGCATAATCTTCAGCAAATTTAGTTCCTGCTATATTAACATTAGAACCACCACCCCCAGCATTTAATGCTTGGTTTTGCGCACCTAAACCTTGGTTAAGCATAAATTGATAGTTTGGCGCAAGATTAGATTTAAGTTGTTCTGGACCAAATGACTGGGTAAGACTAGGCATTGCAGCATTTAGGGCGCTTAATCCTGCTTGGCCTGTTTGTATATAAGGTGTGTAATTAGGCGCTAAAGTTTGGAAATTTTGTTGAAGTTGATTTTGAGCATTTGCTGCAGCTTGCGCTTGTGTATTTGCAGCAGACGTAGCTGCACTAGCCTGATTTTGACTACCCATATAATTTAAAAGCGCTGCACCGCCATATATCCAGCCAAAAGCCATAATTAACCCCTTTGAATTAAAATTTCATCCACTTTAGACGCATCTTTTTCGTCTGTAGCATGAATACAAAACCATACACAATCTTCTAGGGCTTCAATCGAATGATGTAACCCTGATTTTATCTCTATACAGGCAGGAGCGCTATACTCTTTTTCACTCACGTCTGTGCGCAAAATTACCCTACCTTTGCACAAAATACTCAAATGTGAATATTTGTGCATATGTTGACCAGCAATAAAACCTTTGGGAATATTTGCTTGTTTAGCATACAAACCATCAGAAAAATGATGGATTGTGCCTAAATCAACTTCAAAATGGCCTTCCATTTGGTTGAAAATATCTGCATGATTCAAAATGTACCCCCTGATATACCGCCCAAGGCAGTCAAAGTGCCTTTTACAATCTCATTGCCGTCAATTACTGAATTTCCAGTTACTTCCTGACTACCCTGAATTGTTTGTTGCCCAGTTTTCATACTTACAAAATTAGGGCTTTGTAGCCACAATAACCAAGGCAAAGCAGGTTGCTGCGAAGTAGGGTCAATAAATGGCACTCTAGGCCAAATAATATTACCGCTAGAGCTTGAATTTGTAGTTGCCATTAGTTTTCAGCACCTTCAGCCTTTAGGTTAGCGCTTACTATTACCGCCTTTACTGGATCGCTAATGCTAACCTCATAAATACGGTCTCTGGCTTGGCCCAATCTGCGCCAAATAGCACGGTTCCTATACTTTCCAACTGCGCCAATCGTACACCAATGTTCGTTAGAGTACGTTGAACCACCGTCATTTGACCAGCGCAACATGGCTTGTGGGGTTTTTCCTTGGCCCACTTCTAAACCAACACCAGGCTGAAACTGGATCTGCAATTCAGCAAAATATTGCCGTTGTAAATCAGTAACCAAATGTGGGCAACGTCTTAGCCTACGAATTGTGTTGCCTGCTTCTGTATATACAGCATTGTCTAACTGGTATATCTGACCATTGGCATAGTCACCAACAAGGTAAACATTATTAAATATTGCACCACAATTGGATCTATGACGATTAAATTGCTCTCCATCCCATGAAAGCCATTTGTGCCACATATCTGTTGTCAGATCAAATACCCATGTAATATTGATTGTTGGAAATGTGACCACATAAAACTCATGCCCATCGAGCTGGTATGTGTAAGCCACCGCATCCGCAATGTACTGGTTCATTAGCGTTTGTTCAACTGCATGGGTACTTATTCTTTTAAACGAATAACCTTGCATAACACCAATAATGTTTTGACCTCTTGTATCTTGGCTTACAAATGCAAACTGTTCTCCAAATCTAGCCACGCTAAAAGGCGCAGCAATACCGTGTTGCACAGATGTACCGCTAACCCGCTGGAATGGAAAACTAATAATACCTGGAATTACGTTACCCACATCGGTCCACATTTCAGCCGTAAATTCTCCAAGCAAAAATACCTGCCTGTGGTCAACAATTAAAGATACAAGCGGATCTGGAGCACCGTCTTTAGTTCCATAATAAGCATTATTTGATGTTACCAATCCTAAATCAGTCGCTGCCCAATTTTGTGTTCCAGGCTGATTGTAAATAATGTAATTGTCTACAACATCACAGACATTAGCTCCTTGCCACGGTCCATCTGATGCAGGCAAAGTATTAAAACTATTTGTAGCTGCAACCCAATAATATCTGTTAACACCATCAACAATATAAGCATTTAATCCTGTATTGGTCATAATGTTGTCTGTGATAGACACATAACCTGTGCTTGTAGATAATGTACCTATTTGTTTAGATGTATATACACTTCCATAAGTTACAGAATAAACAGAAGTTCCACAAACAATAATTAAGTATTTGCCACCACTAAGAGTACGCATACCCCGCACAGGTGCATTATTTAATTGAAGTATAGATGTTAGCCCTGGCGTTGGATAAAGCGCCACTACGCCCCGACTACCAGGCGGTTTTAAAGGATCAATTTCAGGATAAAAATTGATGCACTCTTGAGCCTCCTGGTAAATGGATGCTGCTTCGTAAGATGGACCAACAAAACCAAAATCAGCCATTTTTTAATACTTTGAAGTTATTCCAAATAATTTCAGCATAAGCAATATCCAATATTGCCAATAACCAATCTTGAGTAACAAAATAATAAATAACAGCGCATATTGCAATTTTTGCAACAATCAGTCCTGCTTTTAAACCTATTTCAGAAAACAACCACGCCATGATTGGATTGGCTTCGTGTCCTACATTTGTAGTTAATGCTTTCCAAGTTGTATAAATGTCTGCACATTGCAATAAACAAAACAAAATAAATAAATAAATCATCTAAAAAATCCTCCTGAAAGTATCCAACCAGCATCTTTTTGTCTTCCAACTAAAAGCGCATCTGCATAAGTAGAAGTAATTGCTGGATTCATGTTTGTGCGCTTAACAGTTGATTTTGCTTGTGCAGCAAACTTCATAATCATCTGTATTTGTGTGGGTGAAGCCTTGCCATACATAGGCATTAGTCTTTCAGCCAAACACCACCTAAGCGCCATACTATAGCCTTGTGGTAGATTGATGTTGTCAAACATAGTTGTGAACCGACTAAATATCTGATCTACAAATATGTGCATTTGACCTTGTGATGGATTGGGCCACAAATAAATATTACCTAATGTTTCTGTTGGCTCATAATACACCGCTTTAGGCCAGGGACCGTTAAGCGTTTTAAGACCAATCATTTCGTATTGCTCAAGATTGAGCACCGCTACTGGGTAATCTAGTCCACCACCAGTTATAGGCGCACCGTTAGAAGTAGTATTAACCCTGACAAATGCAGATCTTAAACCTAATGGGCGTTGATAGTAAGAATTAAAATTAACAGGTATTGGCGTAGCCGTCATTGCTTCGCTGCTGATCGTTAGACTATTACTAATCGTATAAGATCCTGTGCCACCTGTACCAGATCCAAGAGCTGTAATTGTTGTACCTGCAGTTACACCTGCTCCAGTAATAACGCAACCAACTCCAAGCGTACCCTGGCTAATTGCGCTTACGTTTAAAGTTGTGCCAGACACAGATGCTGTAAATGTAGGCGTAGGATTGACAAATGTGGTATTTAAAAGATATGTGCCAAGCTCATTAACTTGACCACCAGCACCAGATAACATTTGTGTTATTGTGGTATTTGATGGCACATTTAGACCAGTAACAGTTTGATTTATTGATATTCCACCAGACGTTAATTGGGTAATGGTTAATATATTATTTTGTATATAACCAGTAAAAATTGCGCCTATTTGACCGCCAGGGCCAATTGTGTATTGTGTTTGACCAGGCGTGACGTTAAATATAATTTCATTCTTGTAAAACACCATCATATCTTCGTTAGACCATTGGTCTAATATGTCTTGCAGCATATCAAACGCATCTTGACTTGCTTCTGCAGTTGGAACTTCACCAGCTTCCAAAGCACCAATATCTTTTAATGCTCTGCTAATTATGTCATTTGGCGTTGTCATTGTAAAAACTCCACAACATCACCAACATTCAAACCTGAAAGAAATGTAATAGTAGATGTATTAGTTTCTGTGTAATTAAGATTAACTATTTGTTTGCTTCCATTTACAAATACTTTCATACTATTATTTCCTGTATTATATGAAAGTCCAGTAAATACAGTTTGACCTTGCGTTGCAGTTACATAAGATTGAGTTCCCGCACTTGGTAAGCCAGACAAATTATCCATTGACCAAATTTGTGAACCAGAACTATTTTGTAAAACAAACTTGTATGAATAAATACCATTTAACCAAATTTCATTAGGCGGTCTGCCTGATGAATCCAGAACTATTGGATTTGAATTTGCAATACTACCAGATGCAGATGTATAAGTTGCAATTGGAGTTGTTGTCCCAGCTAAATAGGTATATAACAATCCTCCAGACAAAGGAATTCCATTATTATCAAAAAATTGCCATCCTGCGCCACCTAAAGGTGAAAGATTAACTGCCATATATATTCCTTAGTGCAAATAGTATGTAATTCATTATGCAACCCTTGTAACTGAAGCCCAATTTGTAAATACAGTAGATGACTTATTAACATTTACAACAACTTGAACAAAACCAGTATTTGATGCACTTCTTCTCAATGTATCTGTTATAAATGTTACTGAACCAGAAGTTTGATCAAATATACGTGTACTAGCTTCAACAAAAGTTCCTTCAGCAGTTTCATAAAAATAACTTGATCTGAACGCATAAGTAGAGCTATCAGCCCACCCACCTCTATTTACTAAATACACAGAAGTAACATCATAACCATAATTAAAATTAAATGATGTTGTAGAACCACCAGGTCCAGTTACTGTATTTTGTCTTACCATTTCTAATAAGCCAGAATAAACACCTGGTGAAATCATTACATTATTGGCATTGGTAGAAATTTGACCTAGTGATTGATAGGTATAACCAGGTAAAAATTGTGGAGATAAACCAATAGAACCAATTAATACTTGAGGGTTGGCAGTTAATACCATTGAATAAGGAAAACTAAATTCGCACCCATAAAATTCAGAATAAGAATTTGAATTATTTAAGCTAACAGTACAGACTTCTTGAATACAACCAAAAAATTTATTTGAATTATTATCTGCACCTGATGCACCTGTTTGTGCAATAAAGATACCTGTAGGATTTGTATTAGGTGATGTTCCTACATTAATACCTTCCATGTGAACACCAGAAAAAATATTTGTTCCGCCATCATCAATTTGAATACCTGTGTTCGTATTTTGACCAATACGCATATTATTAAAATTATTTCTGTTATTTCCAGCAGAATGTCCAGAAGTACCAGCAAACCATATACCGCGAGTACAGTAATAAATAGCTATATCATTAAAATTGTTGTACCAACAACCGCTATCTTGTGAACTTACAGGAATTCCAGATCTAAATATAATACCCTCTGTTAAACCTAATAAATATAAGTCATAAAAAGTGTTAAATGTTTGGAAAACCGTTGTTGAATTGGTTGTTACATTTTCAGGAACTAATCCAATCCCATATACAGAAGTTTTACTATTACCATCAATAGTTAAATGTTCAACTGCACAATTACTATCTGACATACGAATCATATACATGTTGTTGCTACCAGCTTTTATTATGGTAGAACGACCTGCGCCACGAATAAATATACGACCTGTTTCTAAATTAGGACTTGTAAAAGGAATTAATAAACCGTTTAAAGTAGTATCTGCGCCTGCATTGGTATTTACTTGACCATTTAATAAATATGTTCCAGCAGGGAAAAATACTGTTCCACCACCAGCAGAACGAACGGCATTAATAGCATTTTGACATGCTGCAGTAGCATCAGTTGCTCCTGTGTTATCTGCTCCAAAATCAAGAACACTTACAATTTCTTGTAATTTTTGATTAAATGGTCTGTTTATTGCATTAACAGAACCTTGATCATATTTTGGAATTAATGTTGTCATTACTAATCTCTTTTAATTTGTTGAAATGTAATCAGTCATAAATACACAAACTGCGGCTTGTGCACTTGCCGTTGTATTTGTAACAGTTAAAGTCAAATCGTTTCCACTTGTGCCAATTGACAAAGTAATATATCCACCACTTCTATAGTCATTATTACCTAGTGATTGTTCATAAATTGGTGTGCTTAATCCATATTCAATTAAAGTGTTATTAGAACGAGCAGAAATTATTGTTGCTGTTGCAGATTGAGCTGATCCATTAGTGCTGTTATATGCTACAACTTTAATTTCAGTTCGAATAAATCCTCTATAGTATGATGGCAATACTGTAATAGTAGAATTTCCACTAGCAGTAATTGCTCCAATGTAGGTGCTGCGTTGACGAATACCAGAAGAATAAGTCGAATTAAAAGCTGAAAAAACACTTCCACTTACGCTTAAATTACTTGCACCTGGATCAACAGTATTACCTATTGATATACCACTTGATGAAAATATGGCTATTGATAAAGCGCTATTTGTTGAAAATCCTAATGAATTTGATGCTCTCAAATACATGCCATTAGTAGGAGCACTTGAGCCACTTGGTACAAAACTACTAGAAGTTAATGCTCCTGTACTTGGCACAAAACTTAAATTAGTGCTTGATGTAGTTTGAGGCAAATTACCCGTTGTAGAAGAAACAATTGTTGGATACCAAGTAGCACTAGAGCTTGTGTTATCAGTGATTGCAGTATTTGTTGCATTTGTTGCAGAGCCAACTGATAACGTAGATTGAGCTACATACTGAGGCGCTGATCCGCTAGATGTAAGAACGTAATTAGCAGTTCCTATTCCTAGCTTGGATAAAGCAGAACCAGATGCGTAATATGGCAAGTCTCCTGCTGTATAACTGGTTAAACCTGTACCGCCTGCGGTTGTAGGTGTTGTCTTCCAACCAATTACTTGTATTGCAGCGCTGTTATCTTTATAAAAGAGTTTGCCGTCTGTGTAATTAATAGCCAATTCACCCGCACCCAAATTGGCAGCGAGAGGCGTATTAGTAGCCGTTCCGCTGTTGTAAAGATAAATTGGGGTATAGTTTGTTTGCGCCATTTTTAAATATTAGGTGTAAAAACTTGTGGTTTCCAGGGCGGTACAACAGTTTGCTTAGATAGATATTTTAACTGTTCTATGAGTCTAGATGTAATTAAATTTACACCATCCTTGTAGGTGTCGCTCTCTACCCATTTAGCGACCATATCCTCAGTCACTTGCGCAAAAGGAACGGTCATAACTGGGTTTGTAAACCACCAATTGCCTTCTGTTTCCACTTTTTTATCATCCTCTGTTGCTGTTACAAAGTATTTGGCATGGGTAATCAACTCATTTTCAGCAGAAATTTCTAATATTTTCCAAGTAATATCCATTAGAAAGTACCTCCATTTAAACCGCTGGTCAATGCGCCAGTTGCAGGCCAATAGGTTAGTTTTGTAGAACTTGTGTATTCAGTTGTTAAATTGCCACTTGTTTGATTCGCAAACAATATATACCTGGTCCCTGCGGTTGTTGTGTCATCCGTCACTGTTGCGTAAGCCGTAGGCGTTGACCATGATGGGGCGCTTGTGCCATTTGACGTTAAAACTTGACCAGTTGTGCCGTTTGCAATGAAAGATGTTGCGCCTGCGCCAGTTTGGTATGGAATCTGACTTGCAATACCACCAGCCAGGTTTGTTGCAGTCCCGACCGACAAAGTAGACTGTGCGACATATTGCGGAGCGCTTGCTCCTGCGGTCAAAACGTAGCCAGACGTGCCAAGCGTTAAGAATGTGGTTGTGCTTGCTGCACTATTGTATGCAATTGCGCCTGCCGAGCCACCAGCAATGTTAGTTGCCGTACCGACAGATAACGAAGACTGGCTTACCCAGGTTGGTGCTGAACCTGTGCCCTGAGTCTGTAGAATTTGGCCCGAAGTGCCTGCCGAAAGGAACGCAGTCGTACTCGCAGCCGTTTGATACGGAAAGGCATAAGCAGATCCTCCAGCAATGTTTGTTGATGATGTGGCAGTTGCAGCGTTACCGCCAATACTTAGTCCGCTTGCAGTACCTGTAATGTTTGTGCCTACAAGTGCGCTGGGCGTACCCAAAGCAGGCGTTACAAGCGTTGGACTAGTCGCTAATACTACGTTACCAGATCCAGTCGTTGACGTGCTAGAAGCAGCTGTGAGCTGACCCTGAGCATTCACCGTAAAGTTACCTAATGTGTAACTTCCCGCAGACACCGCAGTATTTGCAATTGCGACCGTTACCGCTGAACTGCCGTTAAATGACGTGCCTGACAATCCTGTGCCGATGGTCAACGCATTTGTTGTGTTTGCCGTTACAGTTGCAGACCCGCCAAGTGAAATTGCAGATCCGTTTACTGTGATTGAACTGTTGGTTAACCCAGAATTAGGAATTGTTGCATTTATTTGACTGGGCGCTATAGAAATTGACGTGTTCGTGACAGATGTAACCTGGCCTGACGAATTTGTCACAAATACTGGAACACTACTGACAGAACCGTAAGTGCCTGCCGTGCCGACCGCAGTAATGCTAAACGTATATCCTGATAACGTAAGCCCTGTGCCTGCAAAATATGCCGTAGCGCTTGCAAGTTGCGACCAGGTAATTGGTGTTACACCTAATGTGCCACCCGCAGAAATCGTACAAGCCCAACCAGAGTTTTGCTGAGTTGTGCCATTTTGAATAAATACAAATGCGCTAACCAATGAGGCGTAGGTGTTAGCATCTGGCGATCTGAACCATGCGCCTGCTGCAGCGACATAAATACCGTTGTTTGCTTGATTAGTCTGGTTTTTAACCAATACTCGATCACCAGAAAGAGTCGTGTAACCGTCAATTGTCTGCAAACCAGATAACGTGATGTTTACAGTTGTAGCAACCTGGCACTCGGCCTTGATTGCGTAACCTTGGACAAACATGTCTACATAGGCTTTATTGACTAAGTCCGTAGAATTAGATGGGGCTGTGCTAATCGAGCCTGTTGTTGTAGCTACATTTAGAAAAGTAGCATTTGATGGGGTTGTGCCACCAATAACAGTGCTATCAATTGTGCTATTTGTTATTGTTAGACCAGATTGAACTGGATTAAAAGTAGCATAAAAAGGACGCCCCTGGCCTAAAAACGTCTGAAAGTTTCCGAACACATCGAAGTATGCCTGTACTGGCAGTATATTCTGATCAACGGTTGAGGCAGGGGCATTCATTAGTATGGGATGCAAGTCATGACTATCACATCACCAGCAGACATATTTGCTGCAAGTCCTGTAGTAATTCCATAACCAGTTACAGTAACTGATGTGGTGCTACTAAAAGTTTGTTGCAGAAATAGGCTTGAACCAGATGTTACATCATTAGCAACAACCATCCAGCCGTTTGGCGCAGCTGGTAAAGTTAAAGTGCCTGATGCAGCACCACCGCTACCAACAGTCACCGCAAAACAGTTTGGTGTCACGCCTTTAAGCGTAGGGGAAGTACCAAAACCGCTTGCAATAACTGGTTGTGTAGAGTAAGTGCTAAGTAACACCGTATTAGGTGTATTTGTATTAGCTACTTGGTTTGTCATGATTGATCTGCCATAGGAGTAATATACAGATTAGCCGTTGATGTCGAAGTAATAGCGCTTACAGAGAATCCGTTGGACGGAACTGCAATCACCATTGGCGTTGACATTGACACACCTAATATTACTGTGTTTGTGGGAGTTCCAGCAGTAGGAAATACCGCAGCTGGAGCCGTTAACGAATTGAGAGCGTTATTCTCTGCAATCGTTAATGCAATTGGATTGGTTGAAGTGTTAAGAAAACCGCAATAGTTGATCTGATCGTTACCCGCTGGGGTAACAGTCAAAGCAGCTGAAGCGGTTGTCGAAACAGCAACAACGTAAGATGGACCAACTGGTCTAAATACGCTTGTATTTGCCATGATTAAGCAGCGTTAACAGCTATTGGCAAGCCTTCTACACGGTGAACTTTGAAATCATATACACCAGCAGCAGGAGTAATAGCAGTTGCAGCGCCAGATGTGTTCTGGAATTGAACTGTTAAAACATTAGCAGTAGCCACATCACAATTAGAAACAATTATGTTTGAGGTTTGATTACCTTGATATTGCAACAAAGTCACAATATCTGTAGACAAAAGACCAGGAACTGCAAATGTTTGCAAAGATTGTGTGGATGATGTGGTTAGCGCTGCAGGCGTTAGAGTAGGAGCAATAACAAACTGTTCAAGTATGTTACCTCTTGCAATTGTGGTGCTAGACATGTTTTTTCCTTTGGAAATAGGTTAATTGTACTTTAAAAAGAGAAAAAGTCACCCCTTTTGAGGGTGACCCTTCTCAATTTCAGCTCGGATTAGCTGAAGTCGTAGCCATAAACATAAACGTCACCTGTTCCAGTTGCGCCAGATGCAGCAGTTACATCAACGTACAAAGTTTGACCTTGTAGAGCTGGTGTATTAGCTGATGCTGTTGACAATGAAACGCCAAGCGGTGCTGTAGCCAATGCTGCGATCTGAGTCGTTGTCAGCGCTGGGAACAAACCTGTTGGTGAACCTACGTTTGTAGTTGTGATGCTCATAGCTGTGGTAGTTGTCAACGCAACTGCAGATCCTGCATTGTTGACGTTGGTCACTAACATAGTCTGTGGCAAGTACGTTGTAGAGTTATTTACTGGTACTGGTGTAAAGGCAACGGCATTTAAGTTAACACCTTTTGCAACGCCCAACAAACGCAGAGTCTGGTTTGTTGTGACATTACTTGGGTGTGCCGATACTGTGGTTGCTGGTCCTGGATTACTCATTTTATGTTTTCCTTTAAATAAGTTAATTAGGCTGCAATACGGCAGGCAAGTTCAGGGTACAAAGGTGCCCATCCGTACAATACATCTAAACGTGTTGGGATTGAATCGTTGTTGATGGTATATTGACGTACTACACGCATTGACAGACCGATTTCCTTGTCAGAAGCACGACCAGCAAAATGGACCCCCTCTGGTAACTCAAGATCTGCCACCGCTAATGTAAATGCGTTTCTATGAAAGAGCATATTTTGTGGAGACAAAGTACCTGTGTTGTTGAAAGGAGTTACAACTGCGGTTGTGGATGTAGAACCAATCACGATTGTGTTTTGGAACTGACCACCGATGATGATTGCAGGTGAAACTTGAATGTTTGTTGCGCCAGTTCCTACAGTTGTAGTAGCCTGAACAACAAAATTACGCAGTTTGCCTGAACCATAAGCCTGGCGGTTTTGTGGGTTGGTTGCATATAAACCAGCAATCTGGATCACGTCACCAGCATTCAATGTGCTTGAAGATGATGCTTTGATCTGAATTGTGGAATACTGTGACCAACCACTTGTCAAATAACCAACTTGTGTAGTTGTGTCAGCAGACAATGTGTTACCAGAGTAAGAACCGAAAGTTTGGCTGACCACGTTTTGATCTAACTTCCAGTTTGTACCAGCTGAGTCACGACCCATCAAACCTTTCCTGTATTGCTCCGCAATCGCTTCCTGGGGCATGAACAAACCTTTTAAACTGTCAACGATTGTTGCAGATGTAAAGGGTTCTACGATACAAGCACGACGACCATCTCTAGGTGCGCCTTCAGCATCCAAGTAAGCACCAGCTGTTAAGTAGGTGATCAATCCCGTTGGAGGAGTACCAGCAACACCAACGATGTTTGCAGTTTGAAGTGCAGCCATTGTCAATCCGTCACGGTCAATCTTGTTCGCAATTGCAGCACATTCTGTTACTTCAGGTTTCCCTTACTGACCATTTCTGGCGGGGTTGATTCTTCGATCTACCCTCTCCGACTTTGTTTAGGTTATATCGGAGTTCAGACTATCGCATACTCTTTCGAGTCCATCCCACTTAGTCGTTCAGGCTGCACAGATTTCTCTTGCTTGCCCCTTGTTAGCCTCCTCAGGCCGTCCAAGTCAATCAGGGACAGTTTTCCTAATTCTTAATGAACTAGGCCGCTACTGTTAACGGCAGGCTTCAATACACGGTCAGAGAACATGTCCAGAGACAATGCCAAATCTTGCGTGGTGAACTGAGTATCAACGTGGAACTGAGTTGACAATGTAACGGGAACTGATGTCTCGTTAAAGTCTTCTACGTTAAGTGCGGGACCAGTTGTTCCTACGAAACGACCAGGTCTACGTACGTTAACTGTGTTACCAATCTTACCGCCTACTACAGCGAATTGGTCATCATAGTTTCTGTCGATCTCCGACGTGAACGTGAGTTCGTTTTCCAAAACCATTAACGCCTCGTTAGTGATCTTGGATATCGTTAGCAGATTATTTGCCATTTTTCGATTTCCTTATAAATAAAAATTGTTTACCTAATCTTTCCAGACTTACGCATTTCTTTCCATTGATGTATGGTCCCAGTAAACTCCCCTTCGGAAGTCAATGGTACATCTACGTTAGATCCGCCTCTGATTGGATTGATAGGCGCTGGTGCGTTACTCTTTCTTACAGCAGGCTTAGGCGCTTCTGCGGTCTTTTCAAACCTAGCCTCTAATCTTCCAATCTCTCTTAAAGCACTCGACAAAGGTAATCCGCTGATCTTAGTAGCTATCTCGGGATTCTCCGCCAAATGGTAAAGAATCTTGGGTCCGACATCGCTATCTAAAATAGCATCCCTGACTTGATCTGATACAACCACATCGCTTGATGCAACCATATCTTCATAATCAGGTAGTTCGCTTTTCGCTGCTTCTAACTTTGTCTGCCAAGAGGTCATAACTTTCTGGCGTTCTTCGTTAGCTTTGCGTTCAGCTTCCTGTTTGTCTCTGTTTGCAAGTGCTTTAGCAGTCGAGAACTCTGCCAATGCTTTTGCATATTCAAACGCATCAGTAAAATCGCTCGGCTGTGGCTCTCTATTAGGTTCCTCTACCTTTGCAGGCTTGGACCCTCTTTCAAGCGCCTCTAAACGTGCCTCTAAATCACTAGCCCTTAAGCGCTCACGTTCAGCTTCCTGACGTGCCATCTCTCGTTGCTTCGTTAATTCAGAAAACCGCTTTTCAAGTTTCGGATTCGGCTTCTTTTCGCCTTCCTCTACTGGTTTGGGTTCGTCTGCAACTGGTTCACTCTGCGGTATATCCTCAACTACTGGCTCGGTTTCGACCGCCTCAGTAGGAGCTTCCGTAGCTAAACCAAGTTTATTAGCATAAAACTCGCCCGAATTTTCGCTCGTCAATACAGACGATGCTTCTCTTTCACTAGACATAGGTTTTCCCTAAGAATTTGCCCTGCGTACCTCACAGGTAAGGTTTTGCTCGATATGGAGCGAAATCTTTAAATAAACAATCATCTACAAACTATTTATTTTTTTCCATTTGTTTTGCTTTTTTAGCTTCATTTTTGGCTCTAAGTCTTTCTATTCTTTCTTCTTGTTCTTTAGTCATTGTCAAATGTTTTGATGGCCCTAATGCCCTCATTTCATGAGCCATTTTTATAAAATGTTCTGTTTCTGATGGTTTAAAAACATTATGAACCAATTCATTTTGTTTTACACCTTTTGAATGACCACTAAATCTAATTGGATCAACAATATAGCGACCTGTTTGAGGGTCGTTTACTCTTACATAACTTGATGCACCTAAATTACTTCCAGAATGATGTATATCAGTATTAAATCCAGATTCTTTCAAAGTATTTGCAAACTTTTCTGCATGATGTTGTATGTATTTAGAATCGTTTGAATGACGAAATTCTTCATCCATTTCATCATAATTTTTTGGTATTTGTTTTTTTGCCAATTCTTTTTTAATAAATTCTTCTCTATTTTCACTTGTTACTGTTGGCATTACACAGCCCTCTCAGTTGTTTCTATTGATGCTTGGTGCGCTGATACTTTGTCAATTTGAGCCAATAATAACGCAACTTGCGCTTTTATGTGCTCAACCTCTAGTTGCGTTTGTGATTTTAAACTAGATTCTTGAGCTTTACTATGAACATTGAGTTCAGCAACATATTTACGCTCGGCATCACGCATCTCAATGTCGTGTGCTTTTGCGGTCTGGCGCATCAATTCACGCTTAGTCTCATTATCTTGCTTGACTTGTTCAATATCTTGACGTTGCTTCATAGCCAGTTGCATAGCCTGCATCTGCTGTGTGAGCTGTTGTACTTGGCCTTGCGCTGCCTTAATTGCAATCTGGGCTTGTGGCGGTATATCTGAATGCTCGTCAATCTGCGCCATTGGATTCATAGCAGCCAAACGGTCTGCAATTGTGTCTGCGCCAGGGAAATCCATGTTTCTGAATACCAAGTCTGCTGCAGCGTTAAACAATTGCTCGTTGCCCTGTAGTAATGGCATCATAGCTTCGACCGCTTCCTGGCGCTTGGAGTTGTAACCTGGTCCAGTTTCCATCACAACATCGTACTGGCCCACAGTCACGTCATTTTTGACCTTACCAACTGCTGTGCGCTCATTAATTGATATTAGATCGGGCTTTCCGTCATCTCCAATGATACGCATGATGCGCTCAGTATCATAAATCTTAGGAATTAGGTCTAATATTACCTTGCCTGTGTACGCAATTGACTTGGTTAAGTTGTCGTACAAGTCAAAATTAGTTAGATCAACTTGCATTTGCTGACCGTTAAGCGCTTTACCAGACATGTTGCCTGGCAATTGCTGCGATGGATCATATATTCCAATGATCGTAGCCATATCGCTATTGATTTCCTGCGCTGCAGCCATCACACCAGCTGGAGGCGGTTCAGGTTGTAGGCGTATTGGCGGGGGCGCTGGGTTACCATCGATGTCAGTTTGCTTGTACCGCAGAGTAGCCATAGATTTAATGTTTGCTGCAGCCCAATCTAACTCATGCCCTTCGTCCTGGCCTTCAGCCATGATCCATTTGGCCTTTGGTGCAAGCGCTACAGACTCGGTAAGTGATGTGACCCAAAAGTTATACATGCGCTGGGCATCTTTAGCGTGGCGGACCATACCAAATTTTTTGCGCTTGTCACCAATTACAACGTGCCGACCATAAACTGGCACGATTGGAATGTAATAACCAGGCCAATCACGTTCCTCCAATACCGATACCGCAGTTAATTTCTTCCACTTAATCGTGCGCTTAATAGATTTACGCTCGTTAACGACAAACAGACCCGCAGTTTCTATTCTTTTAAAAAAGTTTTTATCGTCTGCAAACCGAACGGAACCATCTGAGAGCTGATATAGCGTTGCGGGCTCTCTTACTGTGTACCAATACTCTGCTACTCTTATGTCTTCTTTGGTAATCCATTCGCTTTGTGTGTCTCCAGTTCCACGGCTTAAAAATGATGTCTCGTCCACGTCAGGGTATAGCTCCCTAAATGTGGTCTTGGGCATCATTGTAGTTATTAAACAACGCTCTTGGTCTGAGCCATCGACCGCAATGCTATTCGGGTCTAAATAGACTGTAAATGGGTTGTCAATCGGATCAATGAAGATTTCTTGGTCAAACGAATCTTCCCGCACGTAGCGGTGATCGACACGCCAATAACCCCAACCCATTCTAACTGCGTAATTATAGGCATTGTCATAAGCGTTATCAGCGTTGGAGTTGACCTCAATGTGGCGAATTATGCCTTGGATAACCTTGGCCTCTGCAGCATCCTCAGTCGTATTAGTCGCATGGACCTTGATCCTGGGGCGCTGCTGACGTTGCTGATTGGTAACCTGGCGGCAGTAACCATCGAGCTTATTAATGGTTAATACTGGCCTAGACTCTAAATTACGGCTGTTTTGCAGGTCTACAGGCCATTGATCCCCGCCAGATGCAAACTTTAGATCCTCAAGCGCTTCTTGACGGTTCATTGTGTCTGCATCATTGGCAAACTTTAGAAACTGTTTAGCTTCGTCAATTATTGGATCGTAATCTTGCGTATTTGAATCGTAGGCCATGTGTTTCCTTTACAACGCCATCCAGCTCTGTGGTGGTGCATAGTTTACTTGTTTTGCTCGTTTTGGTCTAGTTTCCTGTACGCCCAGCGCTATATAGCGAAACGCATCCGCACCGTGAGAATACTGGTCATGCAACGGGTTTCTGCTGAATTGCTTGGTGTCTGGATCTACCTCGTACTTGTAATGTCTGAGGCATTGCAGTCCATCATAGCAATTATCTCGGTCAAAGTAACAGTTTCTGAATATAGTTCTTGCTGCATTAATAGAATCTGCGATTGGAGTTCTAGGGATGATTTTTGTTTTAAATCCTGCAGCTCTAACAATTTCCTCGATGGACCGTCCGTTTGATCCGATGGTTCGGTTTTGTGCATCATGTGGCAACCATAAAGTATCATAAACGTAACCGTAAGTCTGCATAAGCGACAAATAATGGCTGATTGTCTGCTGATTGTCCTCAATGTAACGTATCAACCTAATCTCTTGCGCAATGAACTGGACAAACCAAATGGACGTACTGTCTGCCCAACCAAGGTCAAAAACTGCAATAACTGGTTTAGTAGGATCGTATCTAACTTTAGTAATGCGCTCCTCCAGCTCTGCGCTCTGCATTTCCCTAGCAAACACCGCACCGTCCACAGTTTGCCTACACAATCCTTCCCAAACTGTGTTGTACGCCTCTGGATCTCTGGCCTGCAATGTCCTGCGCTCATGGTCCAATACTTCAGGAAACCAGGGATTGTCCGACCAGTTGACCTTTTTGCTAATGCAATTCTCTGGCGGATGTAACACAAAGCGCTGGTAAGTTGCATCTGACTCCAGCTCTGGGTTCATGGTGATCCAGATCTCAGAATCCTTTGCACGAATCGTAGGAATAAGAATATCCCAGGACCTTGCGCTTACGGCCTGCGCTTCCTCAACCCAAACAATTGTGCAGCCCTCATAGGATTTAATATTATGCGGATTGTTTTTCAGGCCAACAAAACTGAATTCTGTACCGTTTGCGCCCCTAATTGTGCGCTCTGTAATCTCGTAAAACGCAGTCAGGCCAAGCGCAACGATCTGGTCGCTTAGTAGCTTATGTACCGATTGAGATATGGAGTTCTGGAATTCCCTGGCGCACAAAATCCTGTGGACTTGCTTTGCACCCAGGATAAGCAGCGCTCTTGCGACAGACCAGCTCTTTGATGATCCTCGTCCTCCGTAGATACATTTGTATCTGGATTTTTCGAATAGACATTGCAGCTTAACAGGGAACTCTGCCTTGGTAATCGCTGCATTAAGTTCACTCTGATCCATCTGGCGCTACAAAAGATACTTGTATGCTTTGTATGATTGGCGAACCGTCTGCGTTTTCTATGCTCGTAGCTTGTATTGCTTTGCCCTCAAGACGGTCCATCAGCTCTTTAATCGCCCAAGGTTCACCGTTTTCAGCTTGCGTAACCAATTGTTCAGCGACCTTGACCAATCTATGTGGCTCTTGCGTTAACACCATGCGCAGACGATCGGAAAAGATGCGAGACTTGCTCCCATTTTTGTTACCGATTGGCGCTCCTACTGGCATATTGCTGTAATCCTTAAATAATTGATTTCTATATTACTTTTAGTTATTAGACTCTGCTTGTGTCTGTGCTTCTATCTCAGCTTTTACCGCAGGCATTTGCTCTTGCGTTTTAGCTATCATTTTCTGCACTAGCAATTGCATATCCCTAATCTTGTGCTCAAGCGCAGTAATAATTAAGTTTACGTCTTGTATTTCGTGATCAAAGTTCATTTGTTACCCTGTTTAATTATTTTTTACCCTGTTTATGCTTTCGACCTGGGCCTTTTTTGGTTGACTTGAAGTTCTTGCCTGCTTGCCATTTCATGAACAAATGCTCGTCCATGCCCATAGCAATTAACAGGTGTACAGCTAAACTGGCCTTCATTTCTTTTTCTTGGCCTTTTCAGCCTCACGTTTCTCAGAGTACGCAATTGCCAAACTTTGTTTTAGAGGTTTTCCCTGTTTTAACTCAGTTTTAAGATTTTCTTTAAACGCTTTAGGAGTTGCTGATTTTTTTAATGGCATTTTGTGGGCCTTTTTGTTGATAATTGACAATAATTTCTTGATACTTTTCAAACCAACCTAACCTTGTATTACATTGTTGGCATAAAACACCTCTGTAAGTAGATGGTATTTTATGGTCAATGCACATTTTTTTAGCTTTTATTCCACAAATTTCACAAAGTTGTTCTCTTAACGTAATAATTTCTTCTCTTGTTAATCCATATTTCTTTTTTGCATCATAACGTAACTGATTAAGCCTTTTTTGCAAACTTAAAGTTCCATTATTTGCAAACTTATGTGGCATTAGCAGTTCCAGTTCTTTAATGATGCTTTGGCCCTTTCCGCTGGGCCTTTAGCGTTCTTTACAACACCTTCCATTCTTGCGCAGAAAGATGCTTTACGGCCTTCGTCTTTCTTTGTTTTAGGGTTTGGTGCAGGCGGTTTTAAGTTTGCATTGTTCTTTGCGTTGTATTCGGCACGACCTTTAGCCGTCATTCCAGCGCCCTTTTCTGTAGGATTGTACGTTTTATTCTTGCCAGTTGTCTTGTGCTCTATAGGTTTGTCGTGTTTTTTCATTGAAACCCCGCAATAATGGCTTTTAATTTAACTATTTCTTCGTCACGGTCCTTGAGCTTTTGCATCAAACTGTTACTTAGCTCGACCCACGCAAAGTTTTGTTTGGTGCGCTCCTCATGGTCCTGCTTCATCAAAAGAAACATTTGCTCACTTACCTCTAGCTGTTTCTTGATGTAATTGCTCATTTCTTTTTAGCGGTCTTTGCGGATTGCTTGAACGCTGCAGCAGTTGGCGCTCCTTTACTTCCAGGTTTTCGCATGTGCTCTACCTTTTCGCCCTTGGCTTTTTCTTCCTTGATGCGCTCTTGTTTAGCATGGATGTTGGCATATAGCCCTGGTTTACTCGCCATCTGGTTCCTCCACAAATAAAACGTCTTTCCAAGACATAACTAATAGACGTTCGTCATTATCTTTAAATTCTTGGTATTTAAGATACTCGTCTTTGTATTCTTTTGCAAGTGTACCAAAATATATTTTGTCACCTACTACAAGGCCCATCTCAGCGGATTCATCACTCACCGCAACAATATGCCCTATTGTATCAACCTCTGCCGTTTGTATATACAACGTACTGACAATTCTGGGGATTGGTTTGACAATGATTCTGTCGTTTAATGGTTTCATGGTATTTGCCTCCGACTGAGCTTAGGTCTGCCTGGTTTACGTTTCTCAGCCATTTCAGCTTCTTTAACCAGGTTATCTATTGTGCCAGGCAAATCAGAAAAGACCTTGGCGGGTTGCACCAAGGCCAAAGTTGCTTTTACGGCAACTGCAAATTCTCCGCACCATTCTTTAGGGGATCGGTTTTGGTACGCTGGATACCTTTTACAGATACCAAGCTGAAAACTATTATTTTGTAGATCAAAATATCTACAGTCGTTACAATAAACACTATCCACTTTAAGTCTCCTTACTTAATTTGGCTAGAAACCCCAAAGATTTACCGATCAATGGGGTTTCGCTTTTTTACATACTATCTTGGACGTGCTCTACACGCTTGTGGTCATAAACGCAAGACTCACCCATGTGGCCCTTGCACTCACCGACCATGCCGTCTTGCTTACCCATGTGGCTTGCTTCACGCATTCCAATGCCGTCGGCCTTACCTAATGCTACACCGCCAACTAGGGGCATTTTGCGCTCACCAGATGTGTCAGAAGAATCAGCTCCTTTAGGCAATTTCTCGCCAGACATGCCTTTAGTGCCCTTCATGCTGTTTACGCCAGTCATTTTGTTAAATGATGTTGGACCTAGTTTCTTTTCGCCAGTAGTGTCGCTAGATTTAGCGCCCTTTGGCTCTTTTTCCATGTTGTAATAACCCATTTTTGTTCCTTGCAAGTTTAAAAATTGGAATTGTTATTCTCTCATTATATCGAGTTTTGTCAAGTCATATCAATTGTCACAATAAAATGTTATAAACTGGATATGAAAAATCTTCCAAATGCCGATCACATAATGTATTTTGACAAACAAATATGTTATTGGCAAGTCATTTTAGGACTAAATTGTTGGCGTTTGGAACGTAATCCAAAGATGTCCTCAGCAATGGCTGACGTACAAATAGACCACGGTTCTAAACTTGCCGTTTACCGCATAGGCAATTTTGGCGGTTGCTCCATAGACAAAGAGAGCTTATCCCTCACAGCTCTGCACGAATGCTTACACGTCCTTTTACACGACCTTATCCGCACAGCGCAAAACCGAGGATCTGATGAAGACCTGGATGCAGCTGAACACGCAGTTATTAATGTACTCGAAAAGGTAATTTATGGTAGGCACAACGAAGGTATCTGACCAGGAAATTTTAGATGCTTATATGAGACTTGGCAGCCACGAAAAGGTTGCTGAGTATTTATCTTTAGATATACGATCACTTAGACGTAGACGTGTAAGAATGGAGAACGCAGGTTTTGTATTTGTAGCAAAAAAACATTTTGATGCGCATGCAATAGAACGCAAAATTGATTTAGGCATTAAAAACGGCACAGTTATAGTGTTTTCCGATGCACACTTTTGGCCTGGCATAAGGTCAACTGCATTTAAGGGCCTGCTCTATGCCATTGGTACATACGCTCCCACAGCTGTGATAGCCAACGGTGACATATTTGACGGAAGTTCAATCAGCAGATACCCCAAAATTGGCTGGAACAAGACACCCAGCGTAATAGAAGAACTTAAGGCTTGCCAGGCTTGCATGTCAGAAATTGAGGAAGTAGCCAGGGCAGCCAGACACAATGTGCGCCTGCTTTGGCCTTTGGGCAACCATGACGCAAGGTTTGAAACATATTTAGCTGCCAATGCGCCTCAGTTTGAGCACACCACAGGGTTTAAATTGTCTGACCATTTTCAGAAATGGAAAAAATGCTGGTCTGTTTGGCTTAATGAACAAGTTATTGTTAAGCACCGAAATAAAGGCGGAGTACATGCAACGCATAACAATACAGCCCAATCGGGTGTAACAATGGTTACAGGCCACTTACACAGTCTTAAAGTCACACCTTACGTTGACTACAATGGCGTTCGATATGGTGTGGATACAGGCACTTTAGCAGACATATATGGCCCACAGTTTGAGAATTACTTAGAACAAAACCCTGTTAACTGGCGCTCTGGCTTTGCAATACTGACATTTGTTAATGGCGTTTTATTGATGCCTGAACTTG
>Ga0208388_1000061_pt1 | contig 34401 bp, 63 predicted proteins | sample CryBogCBH18Jul07_FD_185511 | JGI IMG/M metagenome (GOLD analysis project Ga0208388, IMG submission 185511) | Freshwater microbial communities from Crystal Bog, Wisconsin, USA - CBH18Jul07 (SPAdes) (version 2) | ecosystem: Environmental > Aquatic > Freshwater > Lake | place: Crystal Bog...
AAACAAAAAAATCATAGTTAAAACCAGAAATATAGACATTTGTATATCTATCCACAAAATCTTCTGCACATCTAAAAATGCTGGTTGTATAAGATCTAACCATTTTATTTCTGTTTAATCTACAGAAGTTTTCAATATTATCATCCATAACCCAATGCCTTTTTGCACCTATTCCTATGGAATGTTCCCATGCAAAGTTTCTAGCACCTCCTGGGCCTTTGCTTTTGGTATTTCCTAAATCATCAAAGGTATCATATTCATCTAAATATTTTTGTGGAAGTATCAAAATTTTATTTGGATCTATGACTTTTGCATAAATATCAAATTCCTGTTCTTCTACAACAATGTAATAGTCAGCATTCATTCTTTCCAATGCTTTGCTGGTTAATCTTGAATCTGCTCTACCTTTAGAAACTATGTAGATTGGATATTTATTTTTCATCAACATACCTCAAATGAGCAACTGCTCTTGGTTCAGCATAAGGAAACCAAATTGTTTTTGCTTTAGGAGTAATGTTTTGTCCCATTAATTCTGCAAACTTTTTAACATCTTCATCATTTCTAAATCTTACATAAATAACCCTATGTGGGGTTAAATCTTCTTGAAAGAATTCAGGCATATCCTGCCATTCTGCTTGGGCTGTGATAATTTCACCAAATAAATCATATTTCATAATTTAAACCTTTATTCTTAAAGCCTGTTTGGCAAAATCAAGTGATATTTTCCTGACCTTATAGCCATTTTCATCTTTGGCAAGAATTAATCTAGCCCAATCTTTGCCATCATTAGATGGGTGTTCTAGTTTGAAAGCTTTTTTGTCAAATTCTTTTTCTTTTTTACCCCATTGGTGATAACTACATTTAGGCTTTTCAATCTGGACAGTCCAAGGTTGACCACATCCAAATTCACTACAAAGCAATTTTGCTCCATCATCTTGAGACTCTTGTTTAGGTTCTGGTTTTTTAAAGCTCATTTGTCATATTTCCCATCAATAATTTTTTGAAAATTTTGTGCATTTACCATCCAAACTAGGTCTGGCCTCCAAGTTCTGCCATTGCTTTCAAAGCCTGAAGACAATTTGGTGTCCTTGGCTATGTAGGCAAAAAACTGATCCCACCAAGCCAAGCCCTCTTCCAAAGTGGTGTAACCATCAGAAAACTCAGATTTTTGGGATGCCTGACTCCATCTGTTTCTAAGGTTGGTTTGTCTGGCTCCCTCCCATACTCTTGGCTGAGTTAAGTGGGGCAAGTGCTTTTGATAAAGTTTCAAAATCTCTTGATGGGGACAGGTTAGGAGCTTTGCTCCTGACTGTATAGTATTAATATTGTGTAATGGGTTATGTGTTATGTGTAATGGGTTATGTGTAGCATTACTAATGAATTCCGTTGGCAATGCATTCGCATCACCATGCCATCTTTTATTGGCTGATTCCCTAGCTTTTTTGGATTTTTCACCAGTTTTGGCTATTTCTTTATCAGCTCTAGATGAAATCCAACCAAGTTCTGTTAACTCAAAAAACTCACCCAAAACACTTTCAACAGCTTCAGAATAATTTTTCATCCTGATCTGTCTGGATATTTCAGCCACATTTTGAGTAATTGGGATTTCATGGAGGTAATACCAGTCCAAAAGTCTTCTGTAAGCCAAATCCTCCATTTCTGAAAGATGGGCTGTGTGACTTTGATAGTCACCAATGTTAAATTGATAATAGTGCATTAAATGCCCTCGCAAACCTCCTGAAAAAGAAACTATGGCAGGAGGGAGGTACTCTTTTCAATCTGCTCATGACTTCAGATCTAGCCTAGTTCAAACTTATTTTACTTCAAGATTGTAAATATATTCCAGGCCCTCTAATCCTGTTACATTTTTTACAAACTGGCTCAACTTCCAAAGGCTTGTTGTAATCTCTGTGGTCATAGCATTTAGCTTGTGCTCCACAATCAACACATAACAAACCCTCCAAAGGCAACAAAATACCATTTTTAATTGCTTTTTTAACCAAGTTAATTGCTTTAGTTCCTCCAGTTCTTATGCCTTTTTCATCTTTACATTTAAAACAAAAGACAGCCCTAGAATCCCTCATATCAATATTAACTTGGCAAATTTTGCAAAATCTAAACATTTTTTACCTTTTTAGATAAAAATATTTTGGGATAAGTTAACTTAATAGATGGGGGAATACCCCTAGTATTCCAGTTATTTACCCTTTGTTTGCTTAAACCAAGTCTTTTGGCAAGAGCACTAGACCCTCCCAATTTTGTTATAAGTTCTTTATCTGATTGAATTGTTGTGTTCATAGTTGTATTTTAATCATAAATTGCAAATAGTCAACAAAATGTGTATTATTTTTACACAAGATGTTTACTTTTGCCAAATTTGATGTACCATTACAAACATCAGGAAAGCAAACTGATATTTAAATTAAATTTAAATTAAGGAAATAATTATGTGTAATAAAAGATATTTTGAAGATGAGGATTTAGAAATCCAAGAATTAAAAGCTCAAATCTTTTACCAAAAAAGATATGAATCACATTATTTTGCTCACCCACATTGCCAAGACCCAGATCATCCAGGTTGCCCAAACTGTGAGCCAGAGGAGTATGAAGATGACAATTAAATTTAGAAAAGGGAATATTAATCCCACAACCAAAAACTTTCCAAGGACTTTATCAGAGGCCTTTCCTGAAAACCCAGAACCTAGCTTTGAAAAAGACACATTTGATAAAGATGACAAGATTGTAATTATTGGATGTGTTTGTGTAGGTTTTTGTTTATTTTTATTAATTATATGGAACACAATATGAAAACAATTCATTCAGCATTTGTAAAGGCTCAAAAGGAATTTGGCCCTGCACTAAAGACTTCTACCAATCCACACTTTAAATCACGTTATGCAGATCTCTCAGCCTGTGTGGAGGCTGTAATTGATGCCTTAAACAATAATGGAATTGCTTTAATGCAAAAGCTACATCCAAGTGAAAATGGTGTGGCTATTGAAACTATATTTGTGCATGAGTCTGGTGAAAGCATGGCTAATGGCATTTTGAGTGTTCCAGCAAGCAAACAAGACCCACAAGGCTATGGCAGTGCTTTGACTTATGCAAGGCGGTACAGCCTGATGAGTGCCTGTGGCATAGCTCCAGAGGATGACGATGGCAATTTAGCTTCCAGAAAACCAGAACCCAAATCCAATGTAAATGAATCAGAAATGGCTGATTGGTTGGAGGCAATAGCTCAAAGTCAAGACTTGTCTGAATTGCAGAAAAACTTTGTTCAAGCTATATCAGCAACTGATGGTGACAAGCAATGGCAATTAAAAGTAATTGCTGTTAAAGACAAAATGAAAAAAAAATTGGAGGTTAAATAATGGAAATAGAACAAGGCACAGATGAATGGTTTCAGGCCAGACTTGGAAAGGTAACAGCTTCCAGAGTTGCTGATATAGTAGCCAAGACCAAATCAGGCTATTCCACATCAAGAGATAACTACATGGCTCAATTGGTCTGTGAAAGGCTCACTGGTAAGCCTGTGGAGTCTTATAGTAATTCAGCTATGCAATGGGGTACTGAGACTGAGCCATTGGCAAGGGCGGCATATGAGGTCAAATACAACTGCATGGTCAATCAAGTTGGTTTTGTGCCTCACCCAAAAATTGAAATGTCTGGGGCATCACCTGATGGATTGGTAGATGGAGGTCTCATAGAGATTAAGTGTCCAAATACCGCCACACACCTAGATACTTTGTTATCTCAAAAAGTGCCTAGCAAATACATCATTCAAATGACTTGGCAAATGGGTTGTACAGAAACCAAATGGACAGACTTTGTAAGTTATGACCCTAGAATGCCAGAAAACTTACAATTATTTTGTAAAAGAGTAGAGTTGGATGAGGCTTATTTGGCTGAATTAGAACAAGAAGTGATTGTGTTTTTGAGAGAAGTTGAAGAGAAAGTAAATAAATTAAGGAGTTTAAATGTCTAAGATGATTTCAGAGTTAACCACTATTGTGGGTTCTTATACTGACAAAGAGGGAAATAAAAAAAATAAATACCATAGACTTGGTTTTATTTTTGATACACCTCAAGGTCACATGCTTAAGATAGAGTCATTGCCTGTTTGTGAGCCTCCTTGGAATGGTTGGGCTTGGATTAATCCTCCAAGAGAAAGAACTTGGGACAAAAGAGAAAAAGAGGATGATATTGGGTTTTAATTTGGGGGAGCATAAAAACTCCCAATCATTTTTTTAATAAGGAACTAATTATGCAATTTACTATTTTTGATGAAATTAACAAAAAATTCTTTAGTCACCCAGCATTTGGAACAGATGCAAAGTTATTAGCTAGAAAGACTGACCCCAAAACCTCTAAAGATTCAGCCAAGACTGTAGACACAACAAAACTTGAAAACATAGTTTATGAGGCAATAAAGTCATTTGGAGAAAAAGGTTGCATTTCTGATGAGGTCTTAGAATTGTTCCCAAAACATAAATACAGCTCAATTACTGCTAGATATGCTCCATTGCTTAGAAAAGGCTTTATAGAGGCAAATGGTGATACTAGAAAGGGTAATTCTGGCAAACAACAAAGAGTAATGAGGGCTGTATGAATAAAGAACAATTTATAGATGGATTAAAAGACAGGGGCATCAATGACTCTAATATATTTGCACTGGTATCCAATGCATTTGATGAGGGATCTAAATGGGAACGTGAGGAGTGCGCAAAATTGTGTGATTATGTTTACAACAACATAGTTACTGATGAGCATATAAAAAATATGGCGTTCAAAATTAGAGCAAGGGGACAAGAATGAAGATTAGGGTATGGCGCAGACAGATGACAAGGCGGGATACGGGTTTTGTAAGATCAGTGGATAGGTTGATGGATCTAATGGCATATCACTCGAATAAACTTTCAAAGCAATTACAAGACATTTATACAAACTCTTTACAAGCAAGGGGACAAGAATGATTAAAAGATTACCAATTTACAATCAATTATTAAATATCAGAATGGCTGTTCCACAAAAGGTATTTATTGACACACTTAAGATTTCAAAAGCAACATTTAAAAGGGATCTAGCAATTTTGAGAGAAAAATTTAATGTTCCTATTTTATATTGCCACTGGAATAAAGGTTACTACATAGCAAACAAACAAGTATTTGATTATTTGTTTAACAAGGAATTAGCATGAAACATAAACACGCAGACTTAATACATGCTTGGGCAGATGGTGCTCAGATTCAACGGAAAAGAAATCATGAAGATTGGGATGATGCTCCTTATCCAAATTGGGATGAAAATACTGAATACAGAATAAAACTTGAAGACATCATAGAAATGTGGACAATAAAAGAAAATATTTTGGTTAAGGCAGTTTGGAATGCTGATAAAACAAAATTAATATCTGTGGAGTTGGTTAAATGATTGAACTTTTAGAACAAAGAAAACAGCAACTTCAAGCTATTTACAAAAAATGCCCAGACATTCAGATTGTTTACAGGCTTAGAGAAGTTGAGCTAATGATTAAAAGATATAAAAAAAGAATAGAGTTGGAAGTGGATTTAAGTGGATTTAGGCCTGAATTGGAAGAATTAGCAAAGGATATGGCATGAACTATGATGAACAAATAGAGGCTAGATTTGAGGAGTTACATCAAGATTTCTTGAACCAAAGGGATCTAAGGGCTATGATTGCAGGAAAGGTTTTATGTGGGCTTTTATCCACTTTGTGGCCTAGTTCAGGATGGGAGCCAGATGAAATTGTTCAAATGTCTGTAGACCTAACTGATAAGCTATTGGAAAGATTAAATGACTAATTTCCTAATTATTTCTATGCTTTTAATGGTTGGAGCTTTTGTTTTTATGGCTAGTATTTGGGCTTTTTTCTTATATATAATCTTAAAAGAAGAAGAAGAAAAATTACAAAAAGCCATCAGAGAAAACAAAATTCACTTGACAAGAGATAGTGATTTGGGATAATTGAGGCTCCAATTTTTAACTTGCAAGGAACAAAAAATGGGATATTATGGAATGGAAAAAGAGCCTAAAGGGGCTAAATCATCAGATAGAACTGGTGAGAAAAAAAGCATGGAAACAGGCCCAAATAGCTTAAAAGGCACAAAAGGTATGTCTGGAGAGAAAATTCCCAAGGGTGTTAACAGCTCAGATATGTCTGGTGAGCGTAAGGCCAAATTGGTTGGTGGCGTGGGTATGGGCAAGGCTGATAGCATTGGCTCCAGAGATGGCTCACACATGGGCATGAATGATGGCAAAACTGGTGAATTTAACTCTGGCTCCAAAGAGCATGAGTGCTATTCACATGAAAGAATGCCACATATACAAGACAGCATGTAAAAAGCGAAATACCCCAAAGATTAGAGGTCTAAGGGGTATTTCTAATCAACCCAAATAATAAGGATTTGAATTGACTACTCAACATTGTAAGACTTGTAGGTATTTTTCCCAAGATGGATTTCGAGGAATGGGTCTTTGTAAGAGATACCCAGGGGTTCAAAACACCAATGAAAGCAGTTGGTGTGGTGAGCATAACCCAATTCTGCCAACCACAATTACACTAAAACACACAGATTTGCCAGATACCATTGATAATTTGGTTTCACAAGCAGAGGCACAGGAGAAGAAGAAACCTGGTAGGCCTAAATTAAGTGGGAGACAAATCCCATGATTTATCCATTAAGAGACAGAGTTGCTGTTAGGCCCAATACCAGAAAACTTTCAGACATTATTATTGTTGAGAACACAGAAAAGTTTAATGAGGGCACAGTTTTTGCAATAGGCCCTATGGTTGAGGACACAAAAGTAGGTGATTTTATTAAGTTTGGGAATGGAACTTATTTAGATTTTCCTATTTTTAAAGATGCTGATGGTCAAGAATTCCAGATCATCCAAGAGGCAGACATTTGTGCAATATTGGAGGAATAGATGGCTAAGACTGGACTTTATGCGAATATTCATGCTAAACAGCAAAGAATAGCAAAAGAAAAAGCAGAGGGTAAGCCTGTTGAGCACATGAGAAAGCCTGGTAGCAAGGGTGCTCCAACTGCAAAAGCATTTAAAGAGTCTGCAAAGACAGCAAAGAAATGATAATATCAACACAATTATTGTTAAATCAGGTTACCAGACCTTTGCCAGATATAAAGCTGTCAAGCCATACTTCTTTGCCAAACAATAATAAATCTGATGTTCAGCCTAAAGATTCAAGCAAATATGCTTTTGGATGGGTTGATTCTTATAAAGAATTTAAAGAGTCTGCTAAGACTGCAAAAAAATGACTAAAGATGAAATCATAGAAATTGGAATGTTTGTTGAACTTTGTGATGAAGATGGCGAAATTAATTTTCAATATGATTATTTAAAAGAAATATTAGAATTTGCCAAAATAATAGCAAAAAAAGAACGCAAAGAATGTATAGAAGCTATTAGGTGGAAATTGGGTAGGGGCAAACGTGATGAATATTACCAAGCACAAAAAGATATGATTTTGTTACTTGAAGCAAGGGATAATAATGACTAAAAAGCACGATAAACCCATTGAGCACAAAACCACAGGTAAGGGTAAAACCTACAACCCTACCAAAAAAGGCGCTGGGATGACGGCTAAAGGTCGTGCCGAGTACAACGCCAAAAACGGATCAAACTTGAAACCGCCTGCTCCTAACCCCAAAACAAAGAAAGACGAAGGCCGAAAAGCTTCTTTCTGTGCGAGGATGGAAGGAGTTGTAAAGAACGCCAAAGGCCCAGCGGAGAGAGCCAAGGCATCACTTAAGAACTGGAACTGCTAATGCCACTCATTAAATCAACCAAAAAAGACGCATTTAAGAAAAATATATCCACAGAGGTGAAGGCAGGAAAGCCCATCAAGCAGGCAGTCGCCATAGCCTATTCCGAAAAGCGTGAAGCAGAAAAGAAAGCCAAGAAGAAATGAAAGCCTCTTTAGCCGTTCACTTACTAATTGCAATGGGAATGGATGAGCATCTGTTCATGAAGTGGCAAGCAGGAAAAAATCCCAAATCAACCAAAAAAGGCCCAGGTAGAAAACACCAACAAGGAAAGAAAAATGTTTAATTTCACACATGAAGTCCAAGACTTAAACCTCATCATTACATCCCTTGAGCACAAAATCAGGGATATGCAATTATTAGTTCAAAAGTTAACAAAACAAGCTACTGCTCAAGTTCCAGTAACAACTACTGTAGCAGAGACAGAAACAGCTCCAGAAGTAACTACTAATAGCTAAAAGTAATATTAAAATCAAATATATACTTAAATATACAATATGGGTGCTCCACTAGGTAATATTAACTCAGCCAAAGGCAGATTGTTTCAGGAAAAACTGAGGATGATTCTTTCTCAGGAACCTCATAGAGCAAGGGCCATTGCTGAAGTGTTAATTAGCAAGGCTGAAGAGGGAGAACCTTGGGCAATTAGGGAATTAATGGATAGGATTGATGGCAAGGCAGTTCAAGCTACAACTCTTGAGGATGCAAGTGGGAATGTCATCATGCCACATCTACAAGTTACATTTGTAAAGCCAGATGGAGCAGAGTGAACTTAATCAAGCTATTAAAAAGGCTGAGTTTCCTCTCAAGCTCCAGTGCCTGTTCCAACCATCAAGGTATAAATGCATTTTTGGAGGAAGAGGTTCTGCAAAGTCATGGTCTGTTGCTAGAGCATTGCTCATCTTGGGTGCAAAGCAAGTCCACAGGATTTTGTGCGCCAGGGAATTCCAGAACTCCATATCTCAATCAGTTCATAAGCTATTAAGTGACCAAATAGTAGAGTTAGGTCTAATTGGTTTTTATGAAATAACCCAAAATTCAATTAAAGGGGCAAATGGGACTGAGTTTGCCTTTGTTGGCCTGAAAAATAACCCCCACAATATTAAATCCTACGAGGGTTGCACTATTGTCTGGGTTGAGGAGGCCCAGGCTGTTTCTGCCAGGTCATGGGATATTTTGATCCCAACAATAAGGGCCAAAGATTCTGAAATCTGGATAACCATGAACCCAGAGCTTGAATCTGATGCTACATATCAAAGATTTATCCTCCATAAGCCTGATAACTGCATTACAACCAAAGTCAACTGGTCAGATAATCCGTGGTTTCCAGAAGTCCTAAACCATGAGAGGATGACACTTCAAGCCAGAGATCCAGAGGCATACAACACTGTTTGGGAAGGACTTTGTAGGCAAACTGTGGATGGAGCTGTGTTTGCAAGGGAAATGCAAAGTGCTGAGTTGGAGGAAAGAATCACCAAAGTCAGATATGACCCTACCAAGCCAGTTCATGCTGTGTTCGACCTTGGATGGGCAGATTCCACTGCCATTTGGTTTGTCCAGTTCATAGCCCAAGAGATAAGATTCATCAGATATATTGAGGACAATCAACAGACTGTGAGCCATTATCTGAGCCTGATGCAGACTTATGGATATGTGTATGACACTCTTTGGTTGCCTCATGATGCTCAGAATAAGACATTGGCGGCCCAAGGCAGAACCATTGAGGAGATTGTCAGGAATGCAGGGTTCAAGACCAAAATCATCCCTAGAACTTCCATAGTTGATTCAATTAACTCAGCCAGAACCATGTTTAGGAATTGTTTCTTTGACAGAGATAATTGCTATGATGGGTTGCAATGCCTTAGACATTACAGATATGAGGTTGACCCAGACACCAAAGCATTCAGCAAAAATCCACTCCATGACCAGTATTCACATGGAGCAGATGCTTTCCGCATGGTTGCCTTGGGAGTCCAAGAGACTAGACCTAGAAGAGCAAAACAAGTAAACTATGCACCACCACAATCCTGGATGGCACTATAAATGGCACTAGATCCAATAGAAACAGATTATGACCCCATCATTGATGAGGCAAAACAATTCCTGAAGTTTGCTAATGATGCAGACACAATGAATAGGCAAGAGGCTTTAGAAGACCTCAAGTTTGCATCTGGGGGAGACCAATGGCCTGTTGACCTGCAAAATTCAAGAAATCTAGAGTCCAGACCAGTTCTGACAATCAATAAGCTAGATGGCTACTGTAGGCAAGTCACAAACCAACAGAGACAGCAAAGGCCAAGAATTAAGGTTCATGCTACAAATACTGTGGAGGATGCGGCAGATGCCAAGGTAGTCCAAGGCATGGTTAGGCACATAGAAGTGAATTCCAATGCTGATAATGCCTATGACAATGCCTATAACTATGCAGTCAGAATGGGATGGGGATTTATTAGGGTTGATCATAGGTATGTAAGAGAAGATTCTTTTGACCAAGAAATCTACATTGATCCTATAGATAACCCATTCACAGTCTATATGGATCCAAATTCCATAGCAGTTGATGGCTCAGATCAAGAAAGATGCTTGATTACCTCAATGATGCCAAAGACTGTGTTTAAAGAAATGTATCCAGATGCCCAAGACACTTCCTTTACTTCTAGAGGCACTGGAGATACCCAATCTGAATGGATTACTAGAGAAGATATTAGGGTTGCTGAATACTTTTACACAGTTAGAGAGAAAGCCAAGCTCTATTTATTGAGTGATGGAACCTCTAGATTTGCTGATTCCAAGGACTTTTTTGACAAAATAGCCAAATCTGGACTAGAAATAGTGGATTCAAGGCCTAGTGTTAAAAAGACCATTAAATGGAAGAAATTAACAGCAATAGAGGTGCTTGAAGAGAGGGATTGGCCTGGCTATTACATCCCAATTGTCCCAGTTTATGGAAGGCATGTTGTTATTGGAGATAAGAGGAAGAAGTTTGGCATGGTCAGGCACGCAAAGGACAGCCAGCGCATGTATAACTTCTGGGTTACATCTTTAACTGAGTCTGTAGCTTTGGCTCCAAAGGCCAAATGGATCATGGCAGAAGGCCAAGATGAGGGTCATGAGACTGATTGGGCAAGTGCCAACATCAAGTCTATGGCTACTTTAAGGTACAAGCAGACTGATATTGATGGAATGCCAGCTCCTCCTCCACAGAGGTTGCAACCAGAGCCTCCTCCTGCTGGGGTGATGACTGCCGCTAACCAGATCAATCAGGATATGGCAACCATAATTGGTATTTATGACCCAAGCCAACAGCTCCCAGGAAATATGTCTGGTAAGGCTTTGAATGGTCAGCAAATGCAGATTGATTTGACCAATTTTGACCTTTATGACAATCTAACCAAAGCAATTGCTCATGTTGGCAAGATCATTTTGGATCTAATTCCTCATATATATGACACAGAAAGAGTAATGAGAATTATTGGGGATGATGGCAAGCCTGAGTTATTGACCATCAATGAGAGAGATGCAGTTGGTAGAGTGATGAATGATGTTACTGTGGGCCAATATGATGTGGTGATGGAGACAGGCCCAGGTTATAACTCTAAGAGACAAGAGGCAGTTGAAGCAATGATGCCTCTGTTGCAAGGAAATGAGGCTTTGTTCAATGCCGCTGCAGATTTGGTCTTCAGGAATATGGACTTCCCAGGGGCTGAGGTGATTGCAGATAGGTTGGCGGCCCTGAACCCATTGAGCCAAATTGATGAGCATTCTGAGATTCCTCCACAGGCTCAGATGATGATCAAGCAAGGCCAAGCCCAAGTCCAACAATTGACCCAACAGCTTCAAGCAATGCAGTTGGCAATCAAGCAAAGACAAGATATTGAGCAAGTCAAACAACAGGCTGAAACTCAGAGGGAATTAATGAGGCAGACAGCCAAGGCCCACAATACTGAGGCCACTTTGGAGGCTAGGGTTCATGATGTCAATACTAAAGCAATCACAAGCCAGAATAAGACAGAAATTGAGATGATTGCAGATATGATTCTCCATAATATGGATACTGCAAGGCTAGAAAAGGAAATAGCCATGAGAAACAGAGAGCAATATCAAGCAATTGCACAGGCTGACCAATCCATTATGCCCAATCAAGGCTATTGATTGACAGTCTTATGATTTTGGGTTATATTGCCCACAAACCTTACTAGTCAGGCAGACTAGGCAAAATACTTGAGGCAACTCATGAGTGATAGACAAGCAAGTAATGTAATTACTTCAGAAAATTCAGGTGATTTTTATGCTAACAAACTTGGTTTAGCTGATACCCCAAGTCCTGACCCTGCAGAGGCTCCCTCACCAGAGGTTGAGCAAACTGAGCTGACAGAGACAAAAGAGGATCAGAGTTTACCAGAGGCACAAGAAGAGACCAAACCAACAGAGGAAGGTGTTAGAAAGCCAAAGCTCGAAAAGAGGTTTGACAAAGTCATCAAAGAAAGGGAACTTGCCAGAGCTGAGGCTCAAAAGGAAAGGGAACAAAGAGAAACTTTGGAGAATCGCTTAAAGGAACTTGAGCAAGCCAATCAACCCAAAAAGGTTGAGAATCCTGATCAAGAACCACAGCCAAGTGACTTCACTGATGCTTTTGAATATGCAAAGGCATTAGCAAAGTACTCAACTGAGAAGGCACTGAAAGATAGGGATCAAGCTGAACAGCAAAAGCAAGCACAAGCAGAGAAAGAAAAGGTTTTAACATCTTGGCAATCAAAGCTAGAGCAAGCAAAGGCTGAACTTCCTGATTATGAGGAAATGATTGCATCTTCAGATGTGGTTGTTTCAGACCAAGTCAGGGATGCTATTTTGGAAAGTGACACAGGCCCAAAGATCTTGTATCACTTAGCAGAAAATCCAGAAGTAGCAGAAAAGATAGGCAAGATGTCATTGATTAGTGCTTTGAGAGAGATTGGTAAATTGGAGGCTAGATTTGAAAAGCCTACAGAAACACAAAAGCCTGTTGTTAGAAAGAGCAATGCACCAGCACCTATCAATCCTATTAGAGGGGGTTCTAATGTTGAAGTGCCAATAGATTCAAATGGTGAATTTACTGGATCAATTTCACAATGGAAAGAACTCAGGAAAGCAGGAAAGATTAGGTAAACAATTTTTAATTTTAAAAGGAAATCAAAATGGCAAATAATTTGCTAACGATATCTAAGATCACCAATGAAGCGTTGATGGTTTTAGAAAACGAACTCACATTCTCAAGCGAAGTAGACCGTAACTATGACGATCAGTTTGCCGTAGTCGGTGGCAAGATTGGTAACACAGTCAATGTTCGCAGACCCGGTAGGTTCATTGGTACAACAGGCCCAGCCCTGAATGTTGAAGACTTCAATGAGACTTCAGTACCAGTTACTCTTTCAACTCAGTTCCATGTGGACACACAGTTCACAACTCAAGACTTGGCTTTGTCTCTTGATATGTTTAGTGACCGTGTGCTGAAACCAGCAGTGGCCGCTATTGCTAACAAGATTGATAGAGATGGTTTGCAGATGGCGGCACTCCAGACAGCCAACATTGTTGGAACTGCTGGAACCCCACCGACAGGCCTCATCACCTACTTGACAGCTGGTGCTTATCTTGATGCAGAGGGTGCACCAAGAGATGGTCGTAGAGCTTGTATTGTTGAACCCTTTACATCAGCAACTATTGTTGATTCACTAAAAGGTTTGTTCATGCCGCAGGAAGCTATCGCTGAACAATATCGCAAAGGCCTTATGGGCCGCGACAGCGCGGGCACCAATTGGAAACTCGACCAAAACGTCGTTAGCCAAACCTTTGGTAGCTACAGTGGTTACACATTGTCTGCAGATACAACAGCATCTACAGGCCAAATTGGTTACCTCTCAAGTGGATGGGCACAATATTCAACAATCCAGATCAAAGCATCTACAGCATCTACATTGAATGCTGGTGATGTGTTCCAGATTGCTGGTGTGTATGCAACCAACCCACAAAACAGACAAGCCTATGGCTCTGGCAAACTTCGTAACTTTGTAGTTCAGTCCACAACAACAGTTGGAACTTCAGCTACAAACATCACAGTTAGCCCTGCAGTGATCATTGGTGGTCAGTTCCAGAACTCAATCATCATTGGTTCAACATCTACAACAGCAGTTGTAAATCCTTTCAACAACACTGGTATTCTGTCTCCACAGAATATGCTCTTCCATCGTAATGCATTTACTTTGGCGGTGGCTGATCTTGAGTTGCCCGAGGGAGTGCACTTTGCAGGACGTGCATCTGATAAGGAAGTTGGATTGTCCATGCGTGTCGTGAGGCAGTACACAATCAACAACGACAGCATTCCCACAAGGCTTGATGTCTTATATGGTTGGGCACCTTTGTACCAAGAACTTGCTTGCAGAATCGCGGCTTAATCATTAACACCATAAAGGAAATACAAAATGAGTAATCCCGGACCAGCAACCACAGTCTCAGCACACCCAAGTAATGTCACAACAAACCAAGCTCTGCGTTTGTTGGCTGTTGCAAAAGGTGTAAATGCTAATGCTGTAGCAACAACACAAATCCAAGTTAACAACTCTACAACATACATGCCAAAAGAGTTGATTATTACCAATTCCAATAATGCAGGAACCACAGTGAGTGCCGCTTCCCTAGTGGCAACCATTACTCCTGCATCTGGATCTGGTACATCAATCTTTGGAAGTGTGACTGCCTCTAACTGTACAACCAACTTGGGTGTTCAGTATGTAGATGCATCTGCTACTTCAACAGCTTACCAAGGCCAATATCTATATGCAAACGTGACCACAGCATCAGGTAACACTGGCACTGTAGACATCTATGTTTATGGCTATGACTTTAGCTAATACAGCCTAAAAAAAAGGAGAAAGCTACTCTCAAAAGGGGTAGCTTTTTCTGTTTTTAACAGTACAATTTCAATTTTCAAAGGAAAAAAATCATGTCAAGCACCACAATTGCAAGGGGCAATATATTAGAGCAATTTGTTATTGCTCCTACACTCACACCATCTGCCCTGACAACCACTTCTGTTCAATCTTTACAGACTTTTAACATTGCAGGACTGCAAGCAACTGATATTGTGACTTTTTTACAGTATCAAGGTAATCAAACATCCAATATTGCAATCACAAACTGTGATGTTGCAACTGCTAATGTGTTAACAGTTCAGTTCCAAAATGTGTCTGGTGGAGCTACTGCAATCACTCCTGCCTCTGGTGTCTATGACTTCAAAGTGCATAGAGTTGAAGGTACTCCTGTAGCAGTTAACGCGGCTTAATTATGGCTAATACCAGTGTCTACAGACCCATAGGTCAAACCTATGCTGTGGCAGTAACCACAACTGCTAGTAGTTCTTTGAGCATTGTCCCTGTTGGCAATGACCAAATCAATTACTGTGCATTTTTGAATACTGGCTCCACACCAGTTGCTATTTCAATTTCTCCTTTAAATCCTACAAGCATCACAGCAACTCCTGCAGTGTTGCCTACAGCAGGGAACACTAGCACTTCATTTGTGCTTGGTGTGAATATGTCACAGCCTACTGTGATTGCAACCCCTGCCAATGGATTTAATCTGAGTGTGGTTGGAACAGCAAACACCATTTATGTAATGCCTGTTGCGGATCAATCATGACCAATCAAGTAGCATCTACACAAACAATCAATACTGTAGCGGTATTGACTTACGATACTTTACCAACTGTTTCTTCTGGATTTGGTGGTTCAAATGCTCAAGTTTTGGGCAATCAAATTGGCATATTCAGAGTGATTTTTGGTAGCACAGCAGGAAATACTGGAACTTTAACATTCCCTTTTTCTGCTCCTAATGGTTGGTTAGTTCAAGGTTATGACATTACCAATGGAACAACATTGTTCTTGCAACAAGTAGCTTATACAACTACAACAGCAACAATGAATAGCTATAGCATCACAACTGGTGCTTTAGCTAATATGTCTGTTGGTGATACTTTAATCTTTACTGCTCAACCATTCTAATGAGTGCCCCTAACCTAACATCTGATCAAAACCTATTGCCAGTACAGGCATATTTTGATGTTTTTGGCAATTTTCAGACTTTTATAGGTCAGGGGCAACCTTTTTATGCTACTGTAAATCCAAGCCAATCAGGCTTAAATATTACAAATAGCACAATAAATAGCACAACTATTGGGTTGGTTACCCCATCTACTGGCATTTTTACTAATATTCAGACAACAACTGGATCTATTAGTACAACTGCTGTAAATCCAACAGATATTGTCAATAAATCCTATGTAGATGCTGTTGCTCAAGGTTTAGCATTCAAGCAACCAGCACAAGTGGCAACTTTAGCCAATATTACATTGTCTGGATTGCAAACCATTGATGGATATACCACTTTGGTTGGTGATAGAGTTTTGGTGAAAAACCAAACAACACAAGCAAATAATGGAATTTATGTAGCATCTGCAAGCACTTGGGTTAGATCTAGTGATGCAAATACTTATGCAGAACTGGTTTCTGCTTTTTTGTTCATTGAAAATGGATCTGCTCAATCTGGATCTGCTTGGGTTTGTACTATTCCACAATCTGGAACACTTGGAACTACACCAATTACTTTTAGTCAGTTTAGCAACTCTTCTACCTATACTGCTGGAACTGGATTAACACTTTCAAGCTATCAATTTAGCATTACACCAGTTGGGACTTCTGGTACTTATGGAAGTGCATCAAGTGTTCCTGTATTTGTGACTAATGCATCTGGTCAAGTCACATCTGTAACAAATACATCAATTGCAATATCTAATACCCAAGTTTCAGGCTTGGGAACAATGTCTACCCAAAATGCCAATAATGTGGCAATAACTGGGGGAAGTATTACTGGGACACCAATTAGTGGATCTACTGTAGGTGGAACAACAATTACAGCATCCACACAGTTTAGTGGCCCTGGCACTGGGTTAACTGGTACTGCAACAAGTCTTAATATTGGTGGTAATGCCTCAACTGCTACAACAGCTACTACTGCTACTACTGCCACTACAGCCACTACTGCAACAAATTTGGGTGGTGGATTGTCTGGGTACTTACCCTACCAAACATCTGCAAACACAACAACATTTTTAAGTCCAAGCACAAATGGTTATTATTTAACACTATCAAGTGGATTGCCATCTTGGACTGCTTTGCCATCAAATGTATCTTCTTTTAGTGCAGGGACTACAGGATTTACTCCCTCAACTGCAACTACTGGAGCAGTTACCCTATCAGGAACTCTATCAATTGCAAATGGTGGAACAGGCAACACAACAGGCCAAGCAACAAGTGTAGCTAATGCCTTAACATTTAATAATAGTGGTTCTGGAGTAGCATCTGGCTCTACTTACAATGGTTCTTCTGCAACAACAGTTTCATATAACTCAATTGGTGCATCACCATTAATAGGATCTACTAGCCTTACAACTTTAGGCACAGTCACAACAGGCACATGGAATGCCTCATTGATTGGTTTGGCTTATGGTGGAACAAATGCTAATTTGACTGCCAATGCTGGTGGAATTGTTTATTCTGGTGCATCTGCTTTGGCAATTAGCACAGCAGGGACAACAGGACAGTATTTAACATCTAATGGAACTGGAGCACCTACTTGGTCTACTCCAAGTGCCTCAGTTACTATTTCAGATCAAACAGTCAGTTCTAGCACTTTTTACCCTGCATTTTTATCTGTTACAAGTGGTACTGCTACAACTATTGACACTAGCTCCACAAAACTACAGTATGTACCAAGTACAGGAACATTCACAGCTACTGTGTTTAGTGGTGCAGGAACAGGACTGACAGGAACAGCATCTAGTTTATCGATTGGTGGTAACGCTGCGACTGCTACAAGCGCAACAACTGCAACCAATCTTGCTGGTGGCGCAAATGGTTCTGTACCTTATCAAACAGCATCTGGAACAACCACATTCTTGGCAGCGGGTAAAAATGGATATGTATTGACACTATCTGGTGGTGTGCCAATTTGGTCTGCATCATCTGCAAGTATTTCAGTTACAGATGACACCACAACAAATGCCACAAGGTATCCATTATTTGCATCTGTTACATCTGGCACTTTATCAACTGCTTATACTTCCTCTACTGAGTTTCAATATAACCCAAGTACAGGCACATTGTCAACCGTAGTGGTAAGCGCATCTGGAACGGTAACGGGTGCAGAACTTATAGCCAGTAACGGAATTATTGTTAACTCCAAAACGGTAAGCGCAAACTATACAATTCCAAGTGGTGACAGCGCAATGTCTGCTGGGCCAGTAAGCATAGCAAGCGGTGTAACAGTTACGATATCTAGCGGTTCTCGCTGGGTTGTTTTGTAGGGTAAATATGGCATACGGCACATTAGCAATAGACACAATCCAGTCCAGTACAACTGGAACACCAACTCAGTTTAATGATGGGTCTGGCACGCAGATTGGTACGCTTTGCAGGGCTTGGGTTAATTACAAAGGGACATCAACGCAATCAATTCGTGCAAGTTTTAACGTTAGTTCGGTTACTTATAACAGTACAGGTGACTACACAATTAACTTTACGACAGCAATGACAGATAACAACTATTCTGTTTGTGGAACTGCTGGCGATTTTACGGGCGGAAGTCAAAACAGGATGACAGTTGACCCTAAAGTTTTTGCGACAGGCAGCATACGAATTAACGTAGACAATTCAAGTTCTACAACAGATCAAAACGCTGTTTCCGTTGCAATTTTCCGTTAAGGACTCACAATGACAACAATCATCAACGCAGTCGCATCCACAGGCCTTGTCCAAACATCAGATGGATCAGGAGTAATGTCCGTTTATTGGTTGCGATGTGCTGAACATACAGATATTTTTAAACAGGGATATATTGGCATTACTAAATATGGTCGTGAAAAACGTAGATTTTGGGAACATAAGACTGTTGGTCAAAACGCTCATTTACGCAATGCGTTAAACAAATATGAAGTAGTGCAGGAAATCTTGCTAATTGCTAACAAAGACTACTGCAAAGAGATTGAGCAAAAGTTGCGACCAGAAACAAACATTGGTTGGAACATAGTTGCTGGTGGTGGATTGCCACCTAGCTTTAAAGGAAAAAAACGTTCTGTTGAGTTTGTTAAACGTTTAAAACAACAAGTTCAATCTGAAGAAACCAAAGCAAAGCGTTCTACGTCAATGCTAGGAAATAAAAATGGTGTTGGTCATAAATTGACGGAAAAACATAAAGAACTATTGTCTAATGCTATGAAAGGTACAAAACGTTGCCTTGGCAAACAAAACAATTTGAAATATCGTTATATTGGAACGAATATTAAAACAGGTGAGATAATTACTTTAGTTGGTGGTAAACCAGTTGAAAATGCTGGATTTCATATGGGTCATGTAAGCTCTTGTGCTTGCGGAACTGAAAAATCTCACAAAGGTTATACATGGACAAAGGAGCTAATCAATGGCATCAATAATTAATGCAAGTACAAGTAATGGAATTGTGCAAACCGCTGATGGTAGTGGAATTCTAAAATGTCAAGCTAATGGTGTTACTACTAATGCTTTGGCTTGGGTAAACTTTGACGGAACAACAAGTCCAGGAACTATTCGAGCGCAATACAACGTAGGAAGTGTGACAAAAGTCGCTACTGGTCGTTATGCAATAAATTTCACAACTACGCTTTTTGATGCAAATTGGGTTGCAGCAGGTTTGTCAAAACGAGGCTCAAGTCCCGATGCTCAATTTGTTACATCACTAGATGGAAATTCAAGTCAAACATCTTCTGTTTGCTATATTTGTACTGGTCTTGGTAGTAATGGTACGTATACAGATTCTCCATTTGTTGAGATCGCAATTTTTGGAAACTAAAAGGAGAAAATCATGTCACAAGTAATCATCTTCACAAACACAGGCGGTAACGTATCAGTATGCGTACCCACAGGCGAACTACCTATTGAGACTGTTCTTGCAAAAGACTGTCCAAGTGGTGCAATTATCGTAGAAGACTCAACCCTACCCCAAGGTGATGATGCTCTATTTTTTGATGCTTGGAAGTTAAATGGTTCTACAGTATCTGTGGATATGCCAACTGCTATTGCCCATCAAACCACAAAGCTCAACCAAATGGCTTATTCTGAGGCACAACACAGAAGTGCAAAAGCTGGGATTGGATTGACTAATGTAATGTCAGATGCAGATTGGACAAGTGCTTTGACAACTGCAAGATCTGCAATCACAGCATCCACAACAACTGCTGAATTAGTAAGTGCTATTGCACCTATTCAGTCAGCAATAACTGCTAACACACTATGAGCTTAGTTTTAACAGGCACATCATCAGGGGGTACTATTGCAAGTAGTACGTCTGGTGTTGCCGTTCAAATGCAAGATAGTGGAGCAAATACAAATACTTGTCAGGCATGGGCAAATTTTAACGGAGTTTCTGGTTCCGTTGCCATTAGAGCATCTTTTAATATAAGTAGCATTACAAGGAATGCAGCGGGTAATTACACTTTGGCATTTACAAATGCTTTAGTTGATTCAAATTATGCTTCTGTTGTTACAGGAGCAACTGGAGACACATATAATGTTGCAATTGGAGGTAGATATACAACATCAACTGCAAGCGCCATTCAAGTAAGTAATGCAGCAGCTGGTACTGGTGGTGTAGATGTTTCTTATGTTTCTGTAGCAGTTTTTAGATAAGGAAAATCATGGACTATAAATGGGAAATATCAGAATTAAGTGGGGAAGATGAAGTCATCACCCATGCAAAATACCATTTAACCCTGTCTAATGGCGAAACTACAGTTGAGACTGAGGGAAATTGGCATTTTAAAGATCCACAAAACAAGATTCCATTTGCACAAGTGACTGAGGAAATGGTAGCTCAGTGGATTGAAAATGAGGCTATGAAAGATGGTGTTTGTGTAATAAAATCTAGGTTAGAGGAACAATTGGCGCTTTTGGAAAAGTCGAAATCTATTGTCCCCCCTTGGAAACCACAAGTTTTTACTCCCAATATATAAGGTGACCCATGACCCAGGCCATTGACATCATTTCTAGGGCATTAAAAGATATTGGAGCTTTGGAGGCAGGGGAAACCCCTACACCAGAGGCATCTCAAGATGCTTTTGATATGCTCCAAGATATGCTAGACCAATGGTCAAATGAAAGCATGATGGTTTTCTATAAAAATGAAATCATCTTTCCTTTGGTTTCTGGTCAAACTCAGTACACTATTGGGCCTAATGGTCAGATTGGGGCAACTTTTACAGGCTCCATTACTGGCAATATTTTGACTGTTACATCCATCCAATCTGGTGGAATTTCACTTGGGATGACTTTGTCTGGGACAGGGATCACTGCAGGGACAAAAATACAACAAATGCTCACAGGGGCTGGTAATAATGTAAATGAGGCAGGGACTTATTTATTAAACATTAGTTATTCCTCTGTTTCAAGTGAATCTATCAAGGCTTATTATCAAAGGCCTTTGACCTTAAATTCTTGTTTTGTCAGGATTAATACCTATTCCAATGGTCAACCCATTACAAATGGGGGTCTAGATTATCCAGTTTCTGTGCTTAATATTGAGCAATATGAAATGATTGGATTAAAAACTTTAAATGGCCCTTGGCCCAAGGCTGTTTATTATGAGCCTACAGAAACATTAGGAAATATCTATGTTTGGCCTAATCCAAGTCAAGGTGAAATGCACATTTTTGTAGATCAAATATTTCAGCAGTTTGTATCTATAAATGACACAGTTAATTTACCTCAAGGTTATGCAATGGCTTTGAGGTGGTGTTTGGCTGAAAGATTAATGCCTATGTATGGCAAGGCTAGTCAGACACAAATTGCAATGATTAACAAGTTTGCCGCCCAAGGGAAGAGCACAGTTAAAAGAACAAATATGAGGCCTCCAATTGTTTCTACCTATGCTGATTCATTGTTGGTGGGTAGGCAAAAGGATGCGGGCTGGATCTTGAGCGGAGGGTTCTTTAGATAATGGCTGAATTTGGCTTTGTTGGCCCATCCTATACTTCTGCCTCTATTTACCAAGATGATCAAGAATGCATCAATTGGCGGCCAGAGGTTGATCCTCTAAAACAGCCAGGCTCTAGGGGTGTGGTTGCTTTGTACCCAACTCCTGGGCTGACATCACTATTAACATTTCAAAACCAAGCTCCTGTAAGAGGTTTAAGAACAGTTTCTGGAGGCCAACAGCTAATAGCAGTTTGTGGACAATATGTTTATTCCATGACCTCTAGTTTAATTCCTACTATTGTGGGCCAATTATTAACTACTACAGGCCAAGTGGGAATCACAGATAATGGCATAAGTGTTTACATTGTGGATGGGGTTTATAGATATACATGGAGAATTTCTAGCCCTAGTTCTGCAGTATTTACTGGAACTATTTCAGGCACTACTTTGACAGTTACAGCAGTTGCTAATGGAACAATTGGAGTTGGTCAATCACTTTTTGGGGTTGGAATTACATCAGAAACTGTGATAACAGCCTTGGGAACTGGCTCTGGTGGAGTTGGCACATACACCATAAATATTAGTCAAACAGTGTCAACAGCAGAGACTATGAACTCTACTGCTGTGGCGGCCAAGATCACAGCCAGTATCAGTGGATCTACATTAAATGTAACTGCAGTTGCCTCTGGTACTTTGTACCCAGGTCAAACCATCCAAGGCACAAATGTAACTGCCAACACAGTAATCACAGCTCTAGGCTCTCAGACTGTTTTAAGTGGGGCTATAGCCACTGCAGGGACAGGCTATTCTGTAAATGACATAGTTACTGTTGTTGGTGGAGTTTATGGTCAAAGTCCAGCCACTTTTACAGTTACTTCAATTAGTGCTGGTGGAGTGGTTACAGGATTGAGTTTGACAAGTCCTGGTGCTTACACCTCCACACCATCAAATCCTGTTTCTGTAACTGATTCAGGATCAGGATCAGGATTAACCCTAAATCTTACATTTGGTACAGGATCTGGTGGAACTGGTTCTTATGTATTATCTGGCACACAAACAGTTTCATCTGAAACCATGTATGCTTTGAACTTTACTATTTTGCCCTCCTCAGATGGGGCATTTTCTGGTGCAGATGTAGTAGATACTGTAGATAACTATTTTGTATATAACCATTCTGGAACCCAACAATGGGGTGCTAGTAATTTACTTTCACCTATTTCTTATTCTCTTAGCTTTGCCTCTAAAGATGGTGCTCCAGATAATTTAGTTTCCTTAATTGTTGATCATAGGGAAGTTTATTTGTTAGGTGAGGTTTCCTCAGAAGTTTGGGTGGATACTGGTACTTACCCTTTCCCATTTCAGAGAATCCCTGGCACAAGCACCCAACATGGAATTGTGGCTACATTTTCAATAGCTAGATTAGGCAATTCTTTTGCTTATTTGAGTAGGAATGTTAGGGGTCAATCTCAAATTATGATGATGAATGGTTATATTCCTCAAAGAATAAGCACTCATGCAGTTGAGAATACTCTTGTTAACCAATATGTTCAGGATGCTGTGGCATGGACATATCAACAAGAAGGCCATGAAGTTTATGTTATTAATTTTCCTACTATTGATATTACTTGGGCCTATGATATAACCACAAATATGTGGCATAAATGGCTTTGGAGGGATAACACCAACCAATATCATAGGCATAGGGGCAATTGTTCTGCTGTTTTTCAAAATATGGTGGTTGTAGGGGATTGGCAAAATGGTCAACTTTACATGCTAGACCCCAATAATTACACAGATAATGGGCAATCTATTAGAAGATTAAGAAGAGCACCTCATTTGGTGACAGACTTTCAAAGACAGTATTTTGATGAGCTACAGATCCAATTTCAGCCTGGAGTGGGGACAACTGGGGTTTCTTTGCCAATTAGCACAGGATCAGTAACAACCTATCCACAAGCCATGCTCAGATGGTCAAATGATGGTGGATCTACTTGGTCTAGGGAATATTGGGTAACTATTGGACAAGAGGGTAAATACAAAAACAGAGCTATCTGGAGAAGGCTTGGATGGGCTAGAGATAGGGTTTTTGAGGTATCTGTCACAGATCCAGTATTTGCTGTAATTGTCTCAAGCAATCTGAAGGCTAGTGAGGGTGAATCATGACCACACAGATACAAGGTTATCCACAGACAGAATTTATTGATCAAGCAACAAAAAGGCCACAAAGAGCTTGGTTGCAATATTTGCAGAATTTGCTGAATTTCACATCTTCAGGGACAGCCACAAAAGGGGGGGCTATTTTGCCAAGTGCTCCTGCAGGGTTCATGAATGTCACAGTAAATGGCAAAAACTACAAAGTTCCATATTACAACCAATGAAACATTCAGACATATTTAAGAGCATGGAAGGTAGGATGGACTTTGATCCAAAGATTGTCCATAATTTCTCTGATGGCTTGTATGCCAAGGAAATGACAATTCCCAAGGATTTTTTTGTAGTTCAGCATTTGCATAGTTTTAGCCATTTGAGCATTTTGGCTAAAGGCAAGGTTATTTTAAGGACTGATAATTCTGAAGAAATATATAGTGCTCCAGCCTGTATTGAAATAAAATCTGGGGTGCATCATTCAATTCAGGTTTTAGAGGATTGTGTTTGGTTTTGTATTCATGCCACGGATGAAAAAGATGCATCTAAGGTGGATGAAGTTTTGATTAAAAGGGGTTAATTATGCCTATTGGAGTTGGATTAGGAATGGCGGTTGCAGGGGGGCTTGGCCTTATTGGGGCTAATATGTCTGCAAACGCGGCTAATAACGCGGCTAATTTACAAGCAAATGCAGCGGCAAATGCTCAAGCACTTCAGCAACAAAACTTTAACACCATTAATCAGCAACAAGCTCCCATCAGACAGCTTGGATACAATGCAATTAATAATATGGGTGCTTTAGGATCTGGCACTTATGGAATAGTTAACCAAAGTGGGAACACTACTGGAACTGGAGTTGGATCAGGTTATTTGACCAATCAGTTTGGTGCGGCAGATCTAAATGCTCAGATGGCCCCTAATTATGGGTTTGTACTTCAGCAAGGACAAAATGCTTTACAAGCCCAAAACAATGTAGGTGGTGGATTAATAGGTGGTAATGCACTTGCAGGGATGCAAAACTACACACAGGGATTGGCTGGAAATCAATACCAGAATGCCTTTAATAATTATCAAACTCAAAGAAACAATATTTATAGCATGTTGGCAAGTCAGGCAGGGCTTGGTCAAACTGGTCAAAACCAAGTAAATGCCGCTGGTACAAACACAGCAACACAACAGGGTGCTTTGGGTGTGGGGGCCGCGTCTGCACTAGGCCAAGGCCAAATAGGCCAAGCAAATGCTTATGGTGGTGCTTTAAATACTTTAGGCAATAATGCAATGCTTTATTCTTTATTGAATCAAAACACAACTGTGCCTCCTACTGATATGACAGGATTTCAAAGTCCTTATGTAGCACCTACATACACACCATCTGCTAATGCCCTAAATTCTTTAGGAAGTGGAACTTATAATGCAAATTCTGGTGGATCTTTGGGTAGTGGCACATTTAACCCTTATGGATACTAAAAATGGCAGGATTTAATTTCTCACCCATATCTGTTCAGCAACAGCCTCAGAATTCTTTGGCTGATTTGATGAATATTGCTAGAGGAGCACAGGCTTATAGTCAGGCTCAACAATTGAATCCTTTGCAACTCCAAAAGGCTCAATTAGATTTAGAACAAACACAAAAACTTAATCCTTTGGCTTTGCAAAAAGCTCAAGCAGAAACAGAAACAGCCCAGACTGGATCAAAACAAGCACAACAAAACTTTTTGGTTTCTGGTGAAAATTATTCTAGACAAATGCTAAATGCTTTGCCTACACTTGATGAATTTACAGATGATAAAACTGGTGAAGTAAATTATAAAGCATTAACAAAATCTTTAGATATTATTAGAAAAGGTGTGACTGCAGTTGGATTGCCAAAACATCCATCCAATTTGCTTGGCCAAATGGAAGAAGCAGTAGCAAAAAAAGATTATGATGCTTATGAAAAGTTAAGAACTATAGCGGCTAAAAGTTCTGGAACTACATCTGAGCAATTTCAGGCTAAATTTCCTGCTACACAATTTCTTGGTACTGGTGGTGAATACAATCCAATTGCTACTGGTAATCCTAGCCTTACTGGTGTTACACCTGGAACTTTACAAGGCAAACCAATAACAGCCACTCCTGCTCCATTGGCATATAGCCAAAGAATGGTTGATACTGGTGCTAAAGATTTGTCAGGAAATCCAATATTTAATGTTATTGATGAAAAAGGTAAGGTGGTTGGGCAAACAACTGTGCCATCATCTGTTCCTCCAAATGCTTTGCCTGGTGCTAAACAAGGCCAAGCAACAGAATCCCCTTTGCCAGTTACAAGAATCCCATTTGAAAATGAGGAAACAGTCAAAACTGCTAGAACAATACAACAAAAAGCTATTGATCAAAGAGCAACTGTTCCTCAAAGTACATACAATTACAATCAAATTATTCAATTGGCTGATAAAGCCATTACTGGAGTTGGCGCACAAACAATTGCAAAATTGGGTGGTGGGTTTGCCGCTATACCTTGGAAAGCAGATGAAACAAGTAATCTTCAGCAACTTGGTCATTACATGGCTTTGCAAACAGGAAACTTGGCTCAAGCCGCTGGTCTAGGAACAGATCAAGGAAGATCAATTGCACAAGAGCAAATTGGAACAACAAATTGGACTAATGATGCAATTAAAGCCACAGCTAGAACAAATAGAGCATTAGTTACTGGATCTGATTTATTTGGATTGGGAATGAGTAATGCAATTAAAAAAGCAGGGAACAATCCATTGGCAGGAAGAGATTTCACTGAAAAGTGGTCATCAGTTGCTGATATTGAGGCATTAAAATATTATGATGCCATTAAGAATAAAGATAAATCTGAAATCAGACAAATTGTAGATAAAGTTGGTGGCCCAGAATCTAAAGGGTATGCTGATTTAATTACAAGATACAACAAAATTTACAAACTTATAACAGAGGGTCAATAATGACTATTTTAAGTTTGGATGATTTAAACAGTGCAGTTGATGATGTTTATGGCAGAAAAAAGCCAACAGATATTATTGCTCCAAAGAAAAGTAGTATGTCTACTTTTAATGCTAATCAGCCAATGGCTAATGTTGTTACAGAAAACACTAACAACCCAGATATTTATCATCCACTTGATTTGCATAAGGCTGTTTTAGATGCTTATGCTGAACCTTCTCCTCAAGAACCAAAAGGTAGAGTTACAGGATTTTTGGGTGATGTAGGAAAAGGTATTGCATCACTTGTTGATGTTGCCTATTCTCCTGTTCCTACAGTTTTGGGAAATATGGCACAAATTGGAGCAAAAGTTAATCAAATGTCTCCTCAAAAGGCTGAGGAGTTGGGTCAAAAAGTTAGTTCACTTTTTGAAAAACCAGTTGGTAAATTTTTTGGTGTTACAGAAGATCCTGCATATAAGCAAGAATTAACAAACAAAATCACACAAGTTATTGGAGAATATGGCAACAAAGGGGCAGAATTTATTTCTCAGAAAACTGGGTTGCCTGTTCAAGATGTTAGGGCTATGCTCACTACAGCAAGTTTTGCAATGCCAGAACTTGGTTCAGAATTAAAGCCTATTGCTAAAGCAATAACAAAACCTGTTGTAGAAGAAGCTAAATTAATATCTGGTGTTTTAGGTCAAAAGATTCCTAAAGTAAAAATTGAACTTCAAAAACAATTAGAACAAAAACAAGTTCCTGAAATAACACAAAATCTTGAGCAATTAGAGCAAAACTTTCAACAGAAAAAAGCTAATCCTACATTGGCAGAACCAACTCAACAAGTAGTGCAAGAGAATAATGCACCTCCAGTTGTTCAAGATTTGGGAACTGCTAAACCTACAACTCCAGAAGCAGAATTTAAAGAAGTTCATTATGGTGAGTCTGGTTTGCCATTAGATGAACAATATGCAAGAGCTAAAGTGGCTCAAAAAGTATTAGGTGAAGACCATCAAGCTGATTTATCTGCTATTGAAGGAAAAGGAAAAGAAAGATCTACAAACTTTCAAACTTCAAAAACAGATACTCCTTTGGGAAATTATCTTGCTGAGAAATTTGCTGATGAACAAAATAGGCTTAATGCTTATCAATCAAAATTAGTAAAAGATACTGGTGGAACAGAAGGACTTGATGAATCTGCTGTTTACAAAAGAGGAAATACTATTCTTGAGCCTTTAAAAGGCCTTGAAGATTACTTTGATAAGAAAACAGAAAATATCTATAAAGCTAGAGATGAACAAGGAAAATCAATTCCTGTTTTAGCAAACAAAATAAATGAAACATTAAATGATAGAACATTAAGTGAAATTTCTGATCCTGCTGAAAGACTAGCAAAGACATCAAAAATTAAACTTGAACAATTGGGCATGATGGATAAAGAAGGTAATTTATTGCCTACTGATGCCTATCATTCAGAATTGTTCAGAAAATGGCTAAATCAAAATTATGATCCAAAAGCTAATCAACTACACAAAGCATTAAAAAGTGCAGTAGATGATGATGTATTGGCTAACATGGATACTAATTCACCACTTTACCAAGATGCTAGGCAATTGGTGGAACTTAGAAAGAATACTTTAGATAATCCAAAAGGAATTTCTAATATATTGGAGGCAAATGGCCCCAAGGACATTAATAGAAAAGTTGATGTAGAAAAGATACCTCAAAACATTATTAATATGCCTGTGGATCAATTTACTAATGTAATTGATACTTTAAATAATATGCCTGATGAATTGAAATCTAAAGCTCAAAAAGCAATAGGTGAAATAAAGGCACATTTTTTAAATCAAATGGCAGAAAAGAATCCTAATCAATTGACTAAGTTTTTAAATTCAAACAAAGAAGTCATGAATAGATTATTTTCTCCAGAAGAAATGGAGAATATAAGAGATTATCATAGTGCAAAGCATATATTTAAGACTGATACTGGGTATCCAGGAGCAGCGGTTCAGACCATAAACCTAGAAAAGAAAATTGGTCAAAAAATAGGTGAAATGGCAATTAATAAAGGAATTCCATTAGGTGCTGAACTTGTAACTGGTGGTCATGGAATGGGAGTTCCTGCACTTGTTACAAGTCATTATCTTGAAAAAAGAACTGCTAGAAAAACTGCTGAAACACAAGCTCAAGCAGAAAAACAATCTTTTGAAAATGCTCAAAGCAGATTTGTTTCCATTAAAGATTTATTAAATAAGGACAATAAATGAGTGTCAATCTTGCCCCAATAGGTAATGGATTTCAATTCTTTACCACAACTGGTTTACCTTTAAATGGTGGTTTGATCTATACCTATCAGGCTGGATCAACTACACCTCAAGCCACTTACTCAGATAATGCTGGTGCTTATGCCAACACCAATCCTATTGTTTTAGGTACTGATGGCAGACCCCAGACTGAGATTTGGCTAACTTATGGCTATAACTATAAGTTTGTATTACAAGATTCTAGCTATAACACTATACAAACCTATGATAATTTGTATGGAATTATTGGAGTTGCTCCTACAACATCAGCAAGTGTTCCTAGTGGACTAATTGCTATTTGGTCAGGTGCAACTGGATCTATTCCATCTGGATGGTATTTGTGTAATGGACAAAATGGTACACCAGATTTAAGGAATTCATTTGTTCTTGGTGCAGGAAACACCTATGCTGTAGGTGCAACTGGAGGAAGTACAACCACAACACTTACTCAGGCTAACTTACCAAATGTAAACTTTACTGCCACAGTTACAGACCCTGGACACTTCCACACTACTTCATTGCCTCCATATTGGTCAACAAGTGGATCAGGTGGAATTAACTTTACTTCTGGTGCAACTGCTGGGTCTAGTGGTTACTCTGGAATAAGTGACACCAAATCAACTGGAATTTCTGTAAGTGTTGCATCTGGTGGTTCTGCTACTGGAGTTCCAATTCTTCCTCCATACTATGCTTTGGCATATATTATGAAGAGTTAATCATGGCTGAAATTGATTTAGTTAAATATGGGGTTCTTTGGCAAAAAGTAGAGGACTATGAAAAAAAGTTTGATTCTATGGAAAAGAAAATAGACAAACTTGAAAACTCTATTGAAAAGCTAATTTCAATGGCTGATAAATCCAAGGGAGGTTTTTGGGTTGGCATGATGATAGTATCAAGCATTTCTAGCTTGGTAGGATTTTTTTCACATTACTTTACTTTTAAATAATGCCATTCATGTTAGCCATCTCTGCAGTCTCTGCTATTAAGCAAGGGGTTGCTATGTATAAAGATGCTAAAAATGTAGGCAAAGAAGTAATGGGCATTTATACAGAACTAAGTGATTCACTTGGTTCTTTTTTTGACCATCAAGAAAAAGCTATTGAAGAAGTTAAACACAAAGAAAATAATCCTCCTAAAGGCAAGAGCATAAAAGCTCAAGCACTTGAAAATGTTATTAAAAGAAAACAACTTCAACAAGCAGAAGAAGATTTAAAAAGAACTTTAATTTATGATTCTCCTCCAGAATTAGGTGCTTTGTGGACTGATTTTCAAGCAGAAAGAGCAAAACTTGAAAAAGACAAAGTTAAATTTGATTCAGATCAAAAAAAAAGGATCAAATTGAAAGAAAGGAAAGAGAAGAAAAAAGAGAAAGATGGAATATTAGAATTGCAATCTGTATTGCAATCTTGGTGGTCATCTTCACAATTGCTAGTTTAATGTATTACATTAATTTGGATTATCAGACAAGTAAAATAGAAGAACCTTGGCACATTGAGTTTAAAAAGAAATTCAAAGATAACAGCATTGATTATGAATGTTACAAAATATTTAGGGAAACTGGTTATTCTCCTAGCTATTGTAAGTAGTGGCTGTGAGGATAGGTTTCGTTATTTTTGTCAAAACCCTGAGAACTGGAACAATGAAAAGTGCAAACCCCCAATCTGTATCGCAACCCAAACGTGCCCAGAATACTTTTCTAAGCCTACTAATGTCAAAACCCAAAACAACTGAACAGCTCCATGCTGAAACCCAAAGGTTTGTTGTTAGAGGAATGACATTGGGTTTGATTGGTGTTTTGTTGCTTTTTGCATACAGTGTGGTTTATACAGAACAGCCATTATTTAATGAGGCTCCTACAGACAAAGCTATTTTTGCTGTGCTGACTTTACTGGCTGGTCAAGCTACACAGATCTTGGCTAACTTCTTATCTAAAACACCTCCTCCAACACAATCTAAATGTACTCCTACAATAAAGCAAGAGGAAAAGTTAATTACTGCATTAGAAAAACCTAGTCCACAAAAATCTTTTTCTTTTGGTAATCCAAATGAAAGGCCTCCATTATGAGCACTTATATAGCTTCTTTTCTTTTGTTTTTAGGATTAATTTTTGGCATTTATGAATATGGGGTTAGCAAAGGATATTCACAAAGAGATGCTGAAACAGTTCAACAAATAGCTAAGATCAATGCAGAAAATCAAAAAAAGACTGAAGATTTAATTCAACAAAGGGATGAAAAAGAATCTGAACTTCAAAAGGAAAAAGATAATGCTAAAAAAGAAATTGCCAAACTTAATTCTGATCTTGTTGCTAACAAGTTGCAGTTCTATGTCAAAGTTAAATCCCCCCCCAACAATGCCTGTGCAAATGCCTCCACTCCCACAGGAGATCAAACCAATGTTGCCCAACTTGACAGTTCAACTGCAACAGCTCTTGTCAATATCACCTCCCAAGGGGATGAAGGAATAGCAAAACTTAATGCCTGTGTGGCTTTTTATAATCAAATTAGGAGCATGGTAAATGGAACCCCAACAACTAAGTGAAGCATGTGGCATTGATTTATCCCATGCAGAGGCTTTAATTGAGCCTATGGAGAGTGTTTTTAAAATGTATGACATTAGTACACCTGAAAGACAGGCATCTTTTATAGCCCAGTGTGGACATGAATCTGATGGTTTTAGGTTCATGGAAGAAAATTTAAACTACAGAGCTGAATCACTTTTGAAGACTTGGCCTAGCCATTTCAACCATAGCAATGTGGCTGAATATGCTCATAATCCTGAAAAAATAGCATCTAGAGCTTATGCCAACAGGATGGGTAATGGTGATGAAGAATCCCAAGAAGGTTGGCTTTATAGGGGTAGAGGATTTTTACAACTTACAGGAAAGAATAATTATGAGGCTGTAAGCAATGACTTGCAGATTGATTTTGTGAGCAATCCTGATGCAGTTGGAACTGTGGAGGGGGCAATGGCTACTGCAGGGTGGTTTTGGGAAAAGCATAATTTAAACAAATATGCTGATTCAGGGGATTTTGTAGGAATGACAAAAAAGATCAATGGTGGGACAATAGGTTTAGAAAATAGGCAAGCTAGATATGAGCAAGCATTACAAGTTTTAAGGGGATAGAAATGGCAACAAACTTCAAAATTACTGGCAAAGAATACAAATCACCCAAAAGCCACTATGTGGTTTTAAGGGAACACGAAAAGAAAACTGAGCATGAGCTACACAGACTAGAAGACAAGCTCAAAAAGCATGAGCACATGCCTATGGAAAAAGCCCATCCAGAAAAAAGCTAATTTAGTTTATTCTGATAATCCAAATAAGACTGAGGAATTGGCACTTCTGGGGGCCATAAATCAGCCTTAATGAGGCTAAAAACAGTTCTAAGGTGTGCATCCATCCAGAACTGTTCTTTCTCTTCTTTGCTCAAATAATGGCCTTGGTCTAAGGTGTGATGGCAGTCCCAACACAGGGCCGCTATCATATTATCATCAGACTTAATGCTCCTGCCTTTCCCATGCGCTGAACTATTGGAGTGAGCACCCACTACTGTTTCATCATCAGCACCACAAGCATGGCAATGTAAATATCTAATATTGTTTAGTAGCTTTGGACTTCTAACATATTGCCTTTTAGGATGTGCTTTCAAGCTCAATTCCTTTTTCAGCACACCATGCTTGGAGCCAATCCACAAATTGGCTTGCTTGATCTTTGGTGAATTTACGACTTTGGAGGCCTAATTGCACAAGCCTATGCCCATCTAAGGATGGAACTATTTTGGAAGCATGTAGGCCTGTTTCTGTGGCAAATTGGTCTATTAAAAACCTCTTCCAAGATTCTGTATCCCACTTGGCTCCAAAATGCTGAGTTTCTTTTGCTATTTGAGCAATAATGGCATGAAATTTAGAATTTTGGTCATGTGTTCTATTTTCCTCCTCAACTGTTATAACTAGGGTTTTCCCTAATTCCAGTGCTGTTTTCATTTTAGGCCATAGATTTTTTATTAGAGCTGTGCCTTGCTCTGTATTAATTAATTTGTATTGCATGTTAGTTAATCATAATTTTTAGCATTCTGAGTGCAGATTCAATGCTATCAACAAGGCAAAATGGCCCTCCTTTCCAATTTTCAGCAAAATGTTTTTGATTTGCATTAAATCCTTTTTTCCCATAAGAGGTATTTAAACTTTTAACTTCCATCAAAATGGTTTGATTTCTGTAGCCTACAAGAAGATCACAAGGTTCATCAAGATAGTAAACAGTGGCTCCCATATTTCTTAGTGCCTCCACAATATCTTTTTCATTTTCATCTCTTCTACTTGCTCTTCTCATCTTTTAATTCCTTAATTTTTTCAGCCACATCTTTGCCTAAATTTTTAAATAAAGGCTCAGTTTGCTGTTTTTGTTTGACCAAGTCTCTGGTGTATGCAATCCAACCAGGAGCTAGTGCAAGTTGAGCATAAAACTTTACTATGCTTGCATATTCAGCATCCCAATTAAAGATTGAATATCCATTTTCTGAGTTTGTTTTGGTCATTTCTTTTTCTTTTGTACTCATCTTCTTTTTTGGGAAATTTAGCCCTTTCTAATTGTTTAATAGGAACATCCCAAGGTTTTACTGGTTGCCAAATTGTTTTAATCATACAAGTACCATCCCATAATTGTTAATACCAGGTTTAACTACTAATCCCTCTTTCTTTATAAGTTGATTGGCTTTAAACTTTCTATAATTAACTTCATGATGCCATCTGTTAAATTTCCAAACTACTTTTGCTACATCAGGATGCATATCAGCAAGCATTTTTGATTTAGGTAATGTGCCCTCTTTGGCATAAAAAGCCTCAGTATTTCCTCCTTTAAGAGTCTGAGTGGTTGCCTTTTGCTGAAGAAAAGCATTAAATTGAATGGTGCAAAATCCATCTTTTAAAACTCTTAAAGATAAATCTGTATCTTCATTGTATCTACCTCTCCATCTGTATGGAATGTCATTTTGTATCAACAAACAAGAATAAATTCTAGTGTTTATTACAAATGGGGGATGCAAGGCTTTAGCTAAAACAAAAAAATCATAGTTAAAACCAGAAATATAGACATTTGTATATCTATCCACAAAATCTTCTGCACATCTAAAAATGCTGGTTGTATAAGATCTAACCATTTTATTTCTGTTTAATCTACAGAA